>ERZ890510.624-NODE-624-length-27110-cov-6.572685_pt1 | contig 27110 bp, 19 predicted proteins | sample MGYA00521265_ERZ890510 | MGnify/ENA primary metagenome ERZ890510 (study PRJEB32303, sample SAMEA104408624) | aquatic metagenome | biome: Brackish water; feature: Chemocline; material: water | place: Baltic Sea | collected 2014-10-26T21:54:00 | depth 110 m ... | reverse complement strand
GGCATGATGTACGCTTTCGGCCGCACTGGGCCCCTCGCCTCGATGGGCCTCTTCGTCGGCGCCATGGTGCGCAGCGACAAGCGGCTCGAGCGGCCCGACCTGCAGATCAACATGTTCGCCTGGGCGATCAAGGAACGTAACCGCCACGGCGTGGTCGCCCAGCCCTTCTCCGCCTTCGGCCTCTCGCCGGTGCATCTGCGCCCCGATGGCCGCGGCACGGTGCGGCTGAAGTCGGCCGATCCGCTGGCGGCGCCCGAGATCCGTTTCAACTTCCTCAAAACCGCCAGCGACTGGGATGCCATGCTGAAAGGCATGGCGATCTGCCGGGAGATCGGCAAACAGGCGGCGCTGAAGCCGTTCGTGATCGAGGAAATCATGCCCGGCCCCTCGGTGACGGAGGAAGGCGCGCTGCGCGACTACCTGCGCGAGACCGGCGTCTCCAACCTTCATCCGGTCGGGACCTGCCGCATGGGCCGCGAGCCCGATGCGGTGGTCGACCCGCAGCTCCGGGTCCATGGCATCGCGGGCCTGCGCGTCGCCGATGCCTCGATCATGCCATCCATCGTCGCCGGCAACACTAACGCGCCTTCGATCATGATCGGCGAGAAATGCGCCGACCTGGTACGCGCGGCGGCGGCCTAGAATGGCGGAGCCGGCTATTTCGTCCGTCGACGGTAACTCTGGAAGAGAGCGAAGGCGGCGCCGATGGCCAGGCCGGGCAACGCCGAGAGCATGCCGATGCCCACGGCGCCCATCTCGCAGCCGCCGGAATCGCCCGGCGTTCCGCAGCGGGGATCGAGCAGATGGGCCGCTATCAGGACAACGATAGAAACAATGATCGGCGTGACGATCATTCCGGCCAGCCCGAAGGCGACGGCTCTCATTACGATTCTGAACATCAAGATTGGCCACGCTTGCTGTTGACGCCGTCAGGCTGACGCAGCTGGCGGAAATGCGCAATTTCCAACTGGGCGCTCGCTCTCCCGCCTAGAGAAACGCGCTCAGGGCACTTGCTATTCCCAGGAACGAGAAGAAACCGGCAACGTCGGTGATCGTGGTCAGGACGATCGACGAAGACTGCGCCGGATCCTGTCCCAGCTTCACCAACGCCACGGGAACGACGGCACCCGCGAAGCCCGCGACGATCATCGCCAGTACCATGGAAACCGCGATCACCAGGACGAGTCCCAGAGATCCACTCCACAGATATACCGCGAGACTGCAGGTGACGGCGATGGCGATGCCGTTGAGCAGGCCGACCTCGATCTCCTTGCGCATCACACGCAACCAGTCGCGCGCCGTGATCTCGCGCAGCGCCAGCCCGCGCATGGTCACGGCAAGCGCCTGCGCGCCGGCATTGCCGGACTGCCCGGCGACGACCGGCAGCAGCACGGCCAGCGCGGTGAACTTCGCGATCGTCGATTCGAAGAGCCCGACCACCGAGGCGGCAAGAAATGCCGTCAGCAGGTTGATCTGAAGCCAGGGCATCCGCTTGCGTACCGCGAATATCGCGCTCGACAGGGCGCGTTCGTCGCGGCTGGCGCCGACCATCGTCTGGATATCGCTGGTCACGTCCTCTTGCACCGCCTGGATAAGGCTGGCGTGCGTCACGACGCCCATCAGAACACCGTCATAGTTGACGACGGGAAGGTCGATAAGGCGTTCCTTGTTGAGAATTGCCGTCACCTCCTCCTGCGAGGCCGTCGGCTCGACGGAGGCGGCGATCGGAAGCATCAGATCGCTCAGGCTCTGCTGTGGCGAGGCGATGGCAAGGTCCTGGAGAAAGACCCGGCCGATCAGGCGCCTGCCCGCGTCCACGAGATAGAGGCTTCTCGCCGTCTTCATCCGTTTCTGTCTCAGAACATCGAGCGTGTCGGCGACCGTCATGGTTCCGCGGTATACGTCGACCCGAAGATCCATCAGGCGCCCCGCGCTTCCCTCCGGGTATGTCATGAGCTCTTCCAGCTCGCGCCTGACCGCCGGATCGAGCCGGTCGAGCCGGCGCGCGCGCTCCTCGGCGGACATCTGCCCCACAAGTTGCACGGCTTCGGTCGGCGGCAGCTCGGCCAGCAGCGAGTCCGCGGTCGCGTCCGGCAACACGGCAAGCAAGCGCGCCCCGGTTTCGGGCAGAAGCCTGCGCCATACCGGCACCAGGGCCTGCGCCGACTGGGCGCTCAGGGTCGCTGCAATGGACTCTGCCGGATGGCGTTCTATCTCGATGGCGGCGTCGACCGGATGGTCGAGCATGAAACGGCCGTCGAGAAGCGCGATGGCCCGGGCCGGGTCAGCCGCCATGATGTTTCTCCTTCCGCGCATTTCGTTCGAGACTGTCGTCGCCGATCAGATCCAGCAGCCCCGACATGCTGACCAGCATCGCCTCCCCGGCGTTCGACCAGATGGAAGCGCCGGCCTCGGTCGGTGTGGACACGGCCGATATGGTCGCCAGTCCCCTCTTCAGATCGCTACGCGCCAGGGTGCCGAGCATCTGCCCAAGGCGGCTCGCCACCGGCAGGCACGAATAGTCGTCCCAGGCCGCAAGCCCGGCCGCGTCGCGCAGCAAGGTGCGGGCAAACAGGGGCGCGAGCCCGGTCTCGATAAGGTCTGCGATGCCGGTGGTTCCGGCATGCCGCAGCAAGGCTTCGGCGTGCAGAACGCCGGCCAGGTGCTGGTCTTCATCGACCACGAAGATCGGGTCGGCCATCCGCCCGTTCGCTGCGCGCAGCACCACGATCGCGGCCTCGACGGTTGTGGCCAGCGACAGAGTGGGAACCGACAGGTCCATCCAGGCGCCGACGGTATTACGCGGATAGCGCAGCGATTCCTTCAGATCGCGCGCCAGCGCCGAGGGCAGTTGTTCGAGGATCGCGTCGCGCCGCTCGGCGGCCGCCAACCGCAACAGCACCGTGGCACTTTGATAGGACACCCCCGCAACGATCGCCGCCGCCCGCTCGCTAGGGAGAAGCTGGAGGCACAGGGCGGCTGGCCACTTCTCCATCTTCTCGACGACCGGCACGAGGATCCGCGTCGGCACCGCTTCGAACAACGCGGCTGCATCCGTCGATTGCATGCTCTCGATCACCTGGGCGGCCGAGCCCGGCAACCGGTCGAGATAGGCGATGGTGAGGGGCGGCACCTCAGTCATGCGGTGAATCCGCATCGACGATGGTCATGCTTTCCACCGCGAAGGTGCCGGCGGGAATGCGCAGCCGGCCCTCCTTGGTCGCGAGCACGAGCGCCGTCGAGGTGATGCCGACGACCTCGCCTTCGGCGTTCCCGAACCGGATGATCTGGCCCGGTTCGATTTCACGGCCCAGTTCGCGTGCGCTGATAAGGTTTCCGACATAGGTGCGGGCGCCGAAGCCGAACGCGATCGCAAAGCCACCGAGCACCGCTCCGCCCGCGATCGCCAGCGCCGTCACGATGAAGGTGACGTTGATGCCGATCTGGTCGAAGCCGATGATGAAGGCAACGACGATGACCGCGAGCTGCACGGCGCGCCCGACCAACAGGCTCCGCTCCGTTCCCTTGGCCGGCGTGGCAGCCGCCGTCAGGTCGCGCGCCACAGCCGCCAGCAGGAAGCCGACGACGATCACCAGGATGCCGGCGATCAGGTTGGGAAGGCTTGCGACTGCGCGATCCAGCCAGTTGCCAAACCTGGCGAGGCCGGCGGCACGCGCTGCGATCGAGGCGAAGACGAACAGCGTCAGCCAGAAGATGACCTTGGAAAGTACGGCAAGGATGCGCGGCGACAGCCTGTACTCGACCAGCCGCCCGGTCCTGAAGGCGCGATCGAGAAGGCGATTGACGTGATCGCCAGCGCGTTGCGTGCCGGCGCGTAGAAGGCGCGCCACGACCCAGCCGACAAGCAGCAGGATGGCCGCACCGAGGAGCGTCGGCAGATAGTCGATGGCTTCAAGGCCGGCGCGGAGGGTGGCACGCCGCGCGTTCTCGAGAATCGCCGATACTTCGTCCATCGTGGTCTCCAGTCGAGCAAGGCTTCGAGAATTGCACAGGCGAATGTACAGAGCGATGGCATGTCGAGCCTATCTGCAACGCCACCTACTGCCAAGCTGGCAGCGCGTCATGCATCCCGGCCTGCTGCGTCGTCCTCGCCTCGACCTGCGCGGGCGGCGCTGGATCGACCTAGTCGGTCGAATGGTTGCAGATGCCGCGCCGGTATCGAGGCCCATGGCTTTGGCGCGCAGATGCCTACCACGTCATGCGGAAGCCGGCGGTCAACGCGTGGGCGTCGCTGCGGCCGCCGACTTCGCCGTCGTAACGGAGGTAGAGCGAGGTCGCCTCGGCGATGGCGGTGTCGACGGCCAGCGCCAGCACCGCGGCGTCGCGCGCCGACTCGGCGCCCAGCACGCTGAAGCCGCTGCCCGGCGCACCGGCAAACGAAGCCGCTACGGGTCGCGCCGTGTCGGCGAACTCGTGCGCCCAGCCGAGCCGGAACATGAGCCCGATGCGATGATCCGTACCGGCCGCGAGACCGGCGTTGAACTCAACGCCGAGGGTGGAGCGCAGCGCATTGGTGGTCTGGGGTGTCACAGCGAGGTTGAGCGATCCCGCGCCGCTCTCGGTAAAGCCGTTCTGCACCACCGTAGTGCCCTGCAGCCGCGCGAACGGCGCGATGGTCGCTGCGGCCGGCGCATAGAGGCCGAAGCGGTATCCCGCTTCCACCTGTGCGAGGAACTGATTGGCGCCGGTCGATCCGTTGGCGTTCCGCGGCTGCAGGCCCTGGATAGCGATCTGCCGCGTCATGCGGTTGTCGTTGTGGGCGTAGCCGGCCAGACCGTCGGCCCAGAAGCCGCCTTCGGTGAACGATGCGTAAACGCTCACCTGGTACGAGTCGGTGGTGCCGCGACCACTGAGCCCGTTCACCCATTGGCTGCCGCTCGCAAAGCCGACGCCCAGCCCCACCAGAAGACGCGGCTCGATCCGGTAGTCGATGCCGGTGGCTACGCCGCCCGCACTGTAGGTGACGGTGCCGGCGTTGGTGTTGCCAGCGACGCTGCCGAAACCCGCCAGGCCGGTGCCCCACAGGCTCCATGGGCTGGGGCCGCAACCCTCGATCTCGCAGGCCTCGGCCAGTGCCACGCGCGTGCCCTTGCCGGGATCGCCGCCGCGTGCCGCGGCGAGTTGCTGGCCAACGGCGTTCATGAACAGGAGTCCGCTGCCAATGTTTGCGGTCGAGAAGCCGGCGTAGTTCTGGCCGCTTAGCGCGGTCATCGCCGCCTGGCCCTGCGCCAGATTGGCCGTCGCCAGGGTGCCGACCACGGTCGCGAAGTCGCCGCTGGCGCCCGCCACGCTCTGGTCGAGCGCCGCCCCCACCGCCGCCTGGTTCGCCGTCGCCGCCCCGGCCGCAAAGCCGCCGGGTTTCAGGGTCAGGAACACGTTGCTGGCATTGTAGGCGAGCGAGCCCTGCAGGAACGGGAAGGCGCTGGTGACGCCGGCGAAGGTACCGGTGACGCCGCCGGTGGCATTGACGATGGTGTAGGCCGTGCTCGGCGCATAGACACCGGTCGCCCCCACTACCTGCACCGTGCCGCCGTTGATCGTCGCCGTCCCCGGCGCACCGGTGACGTTGAGGCGATCGGCCTGGCCGGCTGCATTGGTCTCGACCCGGTAGCTGCCGCTCGCCGCCTGGGTGAAGCTGCCGTTCACCGTCACGGTGCCGATCGAGTTGCCCGGCGCCAGGATGTTCTGGTTGGTTACCACGCCGTTGAACGTGCCGTTGCCGCCGAGCGTGCCAGTGTTGTTTACGTCACCGTTGAAGGTAGCGTTGTTGATCAGGGTCGAACTGTTGGCGAAGGTGCCGGCCGTCTGGTTGAAGGTGCCGAAATTCGTCAGCGCGCCCAGCAGGCTGCCGCTGTTGTTGATCGTGCCGTAGTTCACCAGAGTGGAATTGACCGACTGGAAGGTGCCGGCGTTGCCGAGGGTATTGCCCGAGGCAACCGAATAGCCGCCGCCGCTCACGACGCTCGCACCGGCATCGATCGTGAGGTCGCCCACCATCGTTCCGGTGAGCGCCAGCGTGCCGCCCGCCACGGTGGTGCCGCCACTGTAGCTGTTGTTGCCGCCCAGGATCAGCAGGCCGGCGCCGCCCTTGGTCAGGCGGCCGGTGCCGGAGATGTCGTTGCTCCACATGTCGACGGCGTTGAACCCGCTCGACCCGTCGAGCGTGACGCTGACATTGGAATTGAAGGCGCCGTAGCCGCCCGCCGCCTTGAAGAGGTTGAGCCGCACCCAGCCCGAACCGTCGTCGAGCGGGCCGCCCGACGGCAGTTCGGTGGTGGCCAGAACCTCGCGGATCTGCGCGTTGGTGAGATAAGGAAAACGCGACGTGAGCAGCAGCTCGGCGTTGGTCGGCACGACGGCCGCGAGGTTGGTAGCGCCGACCGACGGCAGGCCGTAGGTGGCGAGGTCGGCGTAGGCTTGGTTGGCCGCGGCGAACTGCGACGCGCTCGGAAAGGCGCCGCCCGCAATGCAGCCCGCGACATTCGAGGCGCACGACGCGTAGGGAACCGCCGCGTATGTCGATCCGAGCGCGGTATGGAGGGCAGCGGAAAGGTCGGAGACGTAGGTCGCGAAATCGGTATAGGCGGGAATGCCAGAATAGCTGGGAACTCCCGTCAGGATGTAGTCGGTGTTGCCGGCCAGGAGCTGGGTCATCGTGTAATAGGCGAGCACGCGGCCGCCGATGACGTCGAGCGTGTGGTGCACGCCCATGATGTTGCGGCTCAGCCCGAACTGCTGCCCCGACACCATCATGCTCTGATAGGCCTCCGGCACCAGCAGCCCATAGAGCAACGCAGTCGTAAAACCTTGTGTTGAGTGCCCGCTGGGAAACGCCGCCTCGGTCTGCAGCCCGTTCCCCGCGCCGGGCGTGCCCCATTCGCTCTGCTGGGCGTCGATGGCCGACGCACTTGCCTGTGCGGACGTCCACGGATTGTTGGCAATGCTCGTACTGATCTGGAACGGCCGCGGGTCGATCTGGCCCGCATTTGCATACTGGGTCGATTGCCCTGCGAAGGCCGCGGCATAGGCGGTGAACGAGTCCTTGAGCGCTGTCACCTGCTGCACGGCGCTGATGTTGTTGGTTGAAGAGGAGCTGTCTCCCGTAAGCAGTTCGGTGATTGCCGCGTACAGCGGTTCGCTTTGCCGAAGATCAATGCGTTCCGTGAGCGTCGCGGCAAGCGCGCTGGAAATCTGGAGCTGCGGAAAGGCCTGGAGGGTCGACAGGATCGGGCTGGAGGCCGAAATCTGGCTCCACAGATTATACTGCGGCCGGGCGTCGCCGGCCGTGAAAACGCCATGGGAGTTGGCTGCGGCCTGGTTGCGCTGCCCTGCCGTCGCGTTCAGGTAGATGTTCACGACCGCCGCCAGATCGCTTTTGAAAACATTCGCGCCGGTCGATGGATTGGGCAGGGACTGAAACGACTGCAGGATCTGATACTGGCCGGTCGCCTGCGTGCACCGTGCCGCCGTAAGACTGCCGCAGTTCACTTGCGCGATAGCCGGGCCTGCGTGCAAGACCGCCGCGGCCCAGACCAGCGCCGACAAAGCCGCGCAACGCCCCGACGCGCCGAAACATGGCCACATCCGATCGAAAGCCACCATCCATGCTGTCATGGTCAGACAACTCTGCATTTTGGACAGGAGTCCTGAAAAAAACTAACTGCATCGATAATGCAATACTATGTCTCCTTTGTTAAGAATTAATCGCACCTTGGCCCGCCCTGGGGACAACCCGCACGACAACTGTGATATTCAATAATTGTCACTGTGATGGATGCGCCAATGACCACGATGCCCGGACCCCAACTGCCCGTTTCGTCGCCGGCCGCACTGCTTCGGACCGAAATTCCCGTCTGGCCGTTGTTCTGGCGGATCTTGTTGGCCGGTATCGGCCACCTTTTTATCGTGCCGTCGCCGTGGACCACCACGATGCTCTATAAATTCCTTGTCGAACATACGGTGCTGCCCGACAGCCGGCGGCTGAAATTCACCGGTCAGCCCGGCGACATCTGGTACCTCATCATTGCCATCGCGGCGCTGTCGTGGCTGCACGAAGCTGCCAGCCATGCCGGCGTGCACCGTACAGCCGGACTGCTCGGCCCGGTGATCGCGGCCTATCTCACGGTCCTGGTGTACCGGTGGGTCTGCGCCAACGTGAAGTCGGAGGACGGACGCCTGGACCTCAGCTTCGGGGGAGAGCCACTGGCCTACGTCGGTTGGACCCTGCTCCTGATCCTGTCGATCGTGACGATCATCGGCTGGGCCTGGGTGGCGAAGTTCATGATGCGATGGATCTGCCGCAACGTGCAGGGGACGCTGCAATTCGACTTCACCGCCACGGGCTGGCAGATCCTGTGGCGGGTGCTGGTGTTCGGGTTGCTGAACATCCTCATCATCCCGATCCCGTGGACGATTCGATGGTTCACGAGCTGGATGATATCCCAGGTGTCGGTGGCGCCCTCGCCGGCCGAGGCCGCCTGAACCAAGCGAAGGCGCGTTACGCCGCCTCCTTGTCCTTGCCTTCACCCACGCGGGCGGCCAGCGACGCCGCCATGAAATCGTCGAGGTCGCCGTCGAGGACCTTCTGCGGATCGGAGCGCTCCACGTTGGTGCGCAGGTCCTTCACCATCTGGTAGGGCTGCAGCACGTAGGAGCGGATCTGGTGGCCCCAGCCGATGTCGGTCTTGTTGGCCTCGACCTCCAGGCGCTCGGCCTCGCGCTTCTGCAACTCGACCTCGTAGAGGCGGGCCTTCAGCATCTGCAGCGCCTTGGCCCGGTTCTGGTGCTGTGAACGCTCCTGCTGCACGGCGACCGCGATGCCGCTGGGCAAATGCGTGATGCGGACGGCCGAATCGGTCTTGTTGACGTGCTGTCCGCCGGAACCCGAGGCACGATAAGTGTCGACACGCAGGTCCTTGTCCAAAAGTTCGATCTCGATGTCGTCGTCGACCTCGGGATAGACCCAGACCGAGGCGAAGCTGGTCTGTCGCCGGGCATTACCGTCGAACGGCGAGATGCGCACGAGACGGTGCACGCCCGATTCGGTCTTCATCCAGCCATAGGCATTCGGGCCCTCGACCTTGAAGGCACAGGATTTGATGCCGGCTTCTTCGCCAGCGCTTTCCTCAAGCCAGCTCACCTTGAAGCCGCGGCGCTCGGCCCAGCGCGTGTACATTCGTGCCAGCATCTCGGCCCAGTCCTGGGCCTCGGTGCCGCCGGCGCCGGCGTTGATCTCACAATAGGCGTTGTTGGGATCGGCCTCGCCCGACAGCAGGGTTTCGAGCCGCGCCTTGGCCGCCTCGGCGCGCGCTTCGGCGAGCGCCCGCTCGGCATCGGCGATCATCGCCTCGTCCTTCTCCGATTCGGCCATCTCGATCAAGCCGACATTGTCGTCGATGGTGGCGCGCAGGCGCTTGATGGTGGCGATGGCGGTCTCGAGACGCGTGCGCTCGCGCATCACGGCCTCGGCCTGCTTCGGATCGCTCCACAGCGCCGGATCCTCGGCGCGCGCGTTCAGCTCTTCCAGACGGACGACCGCGAGATCGTAGTCAAAGACGCCTCCTGAGGAGAACCAGCGACTCCTCGATCTCGTTCACCATCGCCTGGGCTTCAGCACGCATTTCGTTGTCCGTTCATCAGTAGGTCTCGCCGGTGCCGGAAAGGCCCGGGCGCCGGGTACCGCCCGCCTGCAGCGGGCCGCCGGCGGGGTCTATACCGGAATACGGGGCGGAGCCGTCAAGCGGCGTGACCATATAGCCTTCCGAGCCGGGTTCGGTACCGGGCTTGAAGACCTCGTCGATCGCGCCGCCTTCGTAGCTGGTACGGACCATGCGCAGGCCCGGCGGGATCCGGAACGGCGTTGGCGCCTTGTCCTTGAATATCTCGCGCGCCACGGCCTCGAAGATCGGCGCGGCATTGCCGCCACCGGTCTCCTGCGAACCCAGGGTCCGTGGCTCGTCGAAGCCGATGTAGACGCCGATCGTGATGTCGGGCGTGGACCCCAGGAACCAGTTGTCGCGGGCGTCGTTGGTGGTGCCGGTCTTGCCGGCGATCGGCCGGCCCAGAACCGCCAGCCGTCCAGCGGTGCCGCGCGTGGTCACGCCCTGCATCATGTGAACGACCTGATAGACCGAAGCCGGGTCATGGAACGGCTTGCGCGGATCGACCAGTTCGGGCGCCGCCGGCCGGGTTCCGGCCGCGGCCTCGCCGCAGCCCTTGCAGGTGCGCGGCTCGTGCCGGTAGATCGTCTTGCCGTTGCGGTCCTGTACCCGGTCGATCAGGCTCGGCGTGATCTCAAGCGCACCGTTGGCCAGCATGGCGTAGGCCATGGTCATGCGCAGCAGGGTCGTCTCGCCGGCGCCGAGCGCCATCGGCAGATAGGCGCCCATGTTGTCGGACACGCCGAATTCCTTGGCGACCTGGACGACACTCTTCATGCCGACCTGTTGCGCCACGCGCACGCTCATGAGATTGCGCGACAGCTCGAGCCCGCGGCGAATGCTCGTCGGCCCGAGATAATCGCCGCCGTAGTTTCGCGGAGACCAGATTGGCTGGCCATGGCCAGGGTCGTAGCTGAACGGCTCGTCGAGCACGATGCTGGCCGGCGTGAACCCCGCATCCATTCCGGCCAGATAGACGAACGGCTTGAACGCTGAACCGGGCTGGCGCGCCGCCTGGACCGCACGGTTGAACTGGCTGCGCCCGAAAGACCAGCCGCCGGCCATGGCGAGCACGCGGCCGGCCTGGGTGTCCATCACCACCACGCCACCCTCGACATTGGGCACCTGCCGCAGGGCATAGGTCTTCGGTGGATAGGGCTTGTCTTTGGCGCCCTTCTCCACTTTCTCGACGACGATGACCTCGCCCACACTGACGACGTCGCGCGGCGCACGCGGCGGGTTGCCGACGCGCTGGTCCGACAACGTCGGCCGCGCCCAGGTCATTTCAGCGAAGGGTATCGTGCCCTCGCCTGCGCCATCGCCGCCGTGCAGGCCGGCGATCTGCACCGACTGGGCCTCGACCTTGGTGACGACCGCGAGTTGCCAGTCCGGCGGGCCGAACAACGGGCGGCGCTGGGCAATGCGGGCGAATTCCTCTTCCCACAGGCTCATGTCGGCGATCTTGCCGTGCGGTCCGCGCCAACCATGCCGGCGATCGTAGGCAATCAATCCGTTGCGCAGTGCGTTGTCGGCGGCAGCCTGGATGGCGGGATCGAGTGTCGTGCTGACGGTCAAGCCGCTTTCATAGAGGCCCTTTTCGCCATAGGCGGCGAGCAGGTTGCGGCGCACTTCCTCGGCGAAGAAATCGGCCTGCGCGGTTTCAGTGGCGCCGCGCCGACGGAGCTGCAGTTTCTCGGCCTTTGCCGCCTTGGCTTCGGCGGCGGTGATATAGCCGTCCTCCTGCATGCGGTTCAGCACGTAGTCGCGCCGAATATAGGCTTCCTTCTCGTTGCGCAGGATGTTGTAGCGATTCGGCGCCTTGGGGAGCGCCGCGAGATAGGCGATCTCCGAGAGGGTGAGCTCGCCCAGCGAGCGGTCGAAATAGTTGATCGCCGCCTGGGCCACGCCGTAGTTGCCCGAGCCGAGATAGATCTCGTTGAGATAGAGTTCGAGGATGCGTTCCTTGGAATAGGTCTCTTCGATGCGAAAGGCGAGGATGGCTTCGCGGATTTTGCGGGCCAGGGTGGCCTGGTTGGTGAGAAGGAAGTTCTTCGCCACCTGCTGGGTAATGCCTGAGGCCCCCTCCATCCGTTTGCCGGGATTGGCGATGTTGGAAATCATCGCGCGCACAACGCCGATGAAGTCGATGCCGGGGTGGGTGAAAAAGCGCTGGTCCTCGGCAGCCACGAACGCCTCGGGGACGCGCTTGGGCATTGCCGCCACCGGAACGAACACGCGTTTCTCGCGGGCGTACTCGGCCAGCAGCCGCCCGTCGGCCGCATAGAGGCGCGACACGGTGGCGGGCTGGTAGTCGGCCAGCTGCTTGTGGTCCGGCAGCCCATGGCTGAAATGCCAGAACAGGCCGGCGACAGTGCCGGTACCTACGATCGCCGCAGCGGTGGCAAAGGCCAGAAGGATTTTGACAAGGTTGAGCACGGTCATCTTCTACGCGGCGCTTTTCGGGGCAGCAACGGTGAGAATGGCCGCGACTTATGCCTTTCTTGTGGCGGCCCCTGCCGCAAAATGGGCGTCAACCGAGGCCCTCAGGGCGCGTGCCAGGGCCGCCTGGTGCTGGCGGACCGTCAACAGCTTCTCATCCTGGGGGTTGGAGAGGTAGCCAAGTTCGACCAGGGCGGCCGGAATGTCGGGCGAGGTCAACACGGCAAAGCCGGCCTGCCGATGGGATCGCGGCAACAGGCGAACGCCGTTGCGGCTGAGGGTCCGCACGATAGTCTCGGCCAGCCGGCGCGAGTCGTTCACCGTACCGCGCTGGGTCATTGCGACCAGCGTATTGGCAACATTGTCCGGTTTGCCGGCAAGCCGCATGCCCGCCACCACGCCGTCGGCACGATTCTCGCGGGCAGCAAGCGCCGCCGTCTCGCGGTCCGTCGCATCCTCCGACAGGGTATAGACGGAGGCGCCACGGACATCCGCATCCGGGTGCGAATCGGCATGCAGCGACAGGAACAGGTCGGCCTTGGCCGCCTGGGCCCGCGCGACCCGTTCGCGCAATGCCACGAAACTGTCGTTGCCTCGGGTCAACATCACGCGGTAGCGACCGCCTGCCTGCAATTCCCTCTGCAGCAGGCGGGCGATCATCATGACCACAGCTTTTTCCCGCGTGCCCCGCACCCCTCGGGCGCCGGGGTCCTTGCCGCCATGGCCCGGATCGAGGAAGACCAGCTTCGGCTTGGCTTGCGCCGCCGGCTTCGTCACCGGTTTGGCGGGTTTTGGTAACTTGTTCGGCTTGGGCGTCGAAACGCTACGCTTCCCCGATTTCGCCCACGCCTCGGCCGTACCGACGCCAAAAGCCGTCAGGCCAGTCAAAACAGAAAGGAGATCGCGACGCGAGAGCGCGGGCATGGCAAACGCCACTTTATATGTCAGAGAGGAAGAATTATTGTTCTTGTATCCTCATCCAATATCATAGCTACATCAGTAATTTCAAGTATTATCAAATAGTTAATTGGATATTCTCATCTACCACAATGTTTTGATTGTGGCACTCATGTGAACCCCGTATGTTGCGGCCCGCGAGCAGTCGCCGTCGTTCGTAGCGCCCTCTCTTGTCGCAGGATTTGGGGGGACAGCGCTCCGGCGGCAGTCCCGAGCCGGACCAGAGCTGACGCCCCTTTTTGCACAGCAGGAATGGGCGCGGCAGGTCCGCCAAGGGATTGTTAGACAGGCGGTGGCTATTCAGGAACCTCGAGGTTGGCAGGACCCGGTTGCGGTCCGGCGGCGCGATGCTTCCCCGTCTTGGCCCAGGTTGGGCCGTTCGACGGGTCGATGGCGCACCGTCCCCCTCGCGCCAGAGAGGCGACTTGGCCGCTGGTTGCTCGCGCCAGCTGGGACCGAAAGCCTCGGGAGCGAGCCCATGGCAAGGCGCATGCTCATTGATGCGAGTCATCCCGAAGAAACCCGGGTGGTCGTTGTCGATGGAACACGACTTGAAGAATTCGATTTCGAAACTGCATCCCGCAAGGCCCTCAAGGGCAACATCTACCTCGCGAAGGTCATTCGCATCGAACCGTCGCTTCAGGCGGCGTTCGTGGAGTATGGCGGCAACCGCCACGGCTTCCTCGCCTTCTCCGAAATCCATCCCGACTATTATCAGATCCCGATCGCCGATCGCGAGCGGCTGATCGCCGAGCAGCAGCGCCTGCACGCCGAAGCCGACGAGGATCCCGAACCGCGCCGCCGCCGACGCGTCGACCGGTCGGACATCGAAGACGCCCGAGCCGCCCGCGACGAGGAACCGGTCGCCGAGGCCGGCGCCGACGAGGCAACCCCACCGGAGGACGCAAGCCAAACCGTGGACGACCCGGGCCAGGCGCCGGCCAGCGAAAGCGTGGTCGCCGAGGCCGCGCCGGTCGAGACACCGATCGAGACCTCGAGCGAGCCCGTGCCGGCCGAGCCGACCGCTCCCGAGCATGTTGCTGCCGAGGCCCCTGCTCCCGAGATCGCCGCACCAGATCCACAGGCCCAACCGGCTGCCATCGCGAGCGAACGTCTCGACGGACCGGCGCTGCCGGAAACGTCGGCTCCGGCTGACGTCACCGATGCCGAGCCCGAAGCCACGCCCGAGTCCGCGGGCGACGCCGCACCCGAGACGATGGATCATCCGATCGATCCGACCGAGGCGCCGCAGCCTGACGTGACGGTCGAGACGCTGGGCGGCGACGATGCTGGAGAAGAGCGCGAGACGCGCGAGCGCCGCCGTCGCAATCCGATCCGCCACTACAAGATCCAGGAAGTCATCAAACGACGGCAGATCCTTCTGGTGCAGGTCGTCAAGGAAGAACGCGGCAACAAGGGTGCGGCGCTGACCACCTACCTGTCGCTGGCTGGCCGCTATTGTGTGCTGATGCCCAACGCCGGGCGTGGCGGCGGCATCTCGCGCAAGATCTCCAATCCCGCCGACCGCAAGCGCATGAAAGAAATCCTGGGCGAGCTCGACGTGCCGCAGGGCATGGGCGTGATCCTGCGGACCGCCGGCCTCGAGCGCAGCAACATCGACATAAAGCGCGACTACGAATACCTGTCGCGCCTGTGGGACAGCATCCGCGAGCTTACCATGCGCTCGACCGCGCCGGCGCTGATCTACGAGGAAGGCGATCTGATCAAGCGTTCGCTGCGCGACGTCTACGACACCGACATCGCGCAGGTTCTGGTCGAGGGCGAAGCCGGCTTCGAGGCGGCGAGCGGCTTCATGCGCCAGCTTGTTCCACACCAGGCCGACAAGGTCGAACTCTACAAGGAACCGATTCCGCTGTTCCACCGTTACCAGGTGGAGGCGCAGTTCGATGCCATGCATTCGCCGACCGTGCAACTGCGCAGCGGCGGCTACATCGTCATCAATCCGACCGAAGCGCTGGTCGCCATCGACGTCAATTCGGGCCGCTCGACCAAGGAGCGGAACATCGAAGAGACGGCGCTGCGCACCAACATCGAGGCCGCCGAAGAGATCGCACGCCAGGTCCGCTTGCGCGACCTCGCCGGGCTGATCGTGGTCGACTTCATCGACATGGAGGAGACGCGGCACCAGCGGCAGGTCGAGCACAAGGTCAAGGATGCGATGCGTAGCGATCGTGCGCGCATCCAGATCGGCCGCATCAGCGCATTCGGCCTGCTCGAGATGTCGCGCCAGCGGCTGCGTCCGAGCCTGCTCGAACATTCGACGGAGATCTGCCCGCACTGCGCCGGCATCGGCCGCATTCGCTCCATCGAGTCGGCGGCGTTGCATGCCTTGCGCGCCATCGAAGAGGAAGGCGTCCGCCGCCGGGCCACCGAGATCCTGGTCAACGTGCCGCCGAAAGTCGCTCTCTACCTGCTCAACCAGAAGCGTCACACACTCTCCGACATCGAGAAGCGCTACGGCTTCATGGTGTCGGTCGAGGCCGACGACGAGTTGAATGCCGCCGATTGCGAGATCGAACGCGTAAGGACGCGCCGCGACGACCGCGGTGAGCGGCCGGCTCAGGAACTGGCGCGTGCCAACTACGACGAGATCGCCCGCGAAGCTCCATTCGACGACGAGCCCGATGAGGCGGAAGACCGCGAAGCAGGAGAACCCGCCGAGCGCAACGAACGCCAGACCGACGAAGACAACGGCGAAAGCCGCGATGGCGGCCGTGGTCGCCGCCGCCGCCGCCGCCGCCGCCGGGGCGAAGGGGATGGCGGCGACCGGCCTTCCCGCGCCGCGGGCGAGGAGTATGCCGCCGACGGACACGGCCCGAACGGTGCCGCCAGCGACGGCGACGAACCGCCGCCGCGCGATGGCCAACCCCGCAACGGACGGGATCGCGAGGAAACGGACGGTGACGCCGCCGATGGCGAGGCCGTACGTGCCGACGGCGAGCGTGATCCCGCCGATCGTGGAGAAGGTGACGGCGAACGCGGTGACCGACGCCGGCGTCGCGGACGCCGTGGCGGACGCCGACGTCGCCGGGAAGATGGCGAAGGCGAGCCCGGCGATCGTCCGCCCCGCGACAACGGTTCGCCGGATTTCGCCGCCGACGAGCACCGCGCCGCGGACAGCCCCGATCACGACCCGACGACGGAGCCGGTCGCAGAGCCGGACGCCGAGCCGATGTCGGCGCCGCGCGAGCAAGCGCCATACGATCCCGGCCCGCCGGTGAACGTCGAGGCGGCCGCGCCACCTCCCGCACCTACCTACATGCCGCCACCGGCACCCGAGCCTGTCGCCGTGGCCGCCCCTGCACCTGAGCCGCCGCCAGCCCCCGTCATTCCGGTAATCCCGGTGGCAGACGTTCCGCCGGAGAAGCCCAAGCGCGGCTGGTGGAGACGCTGACTGAGGACTTGAGCCCTCTGACATCAAAGAGCGCCTCCGCGGAGGCGCTCTTTTCGTTTCAGTCGGGTAGAGGAATCTAGGCCTTGACCTGCTCGCCCAGCCAGTCGATCGCGGCCTGCGCGCCGCCTTTGCCATGAGGAACACCGAGCGCGCCAAGGCTCATCTCGATCACGCTGAGCGTGCCCAGGACCATCGGGGCGTTGACGTGGCCCATATGGGCGACGCGGAAGGCTTTGCCTGAAAGGTCGCCGATGCCGTGGCCCAGGATCACGCCGCACTTCTGGTTGCAATAGGCGCGCAGCGCCTCGGGGTCGTGGCCGTTTGTCAGCACGCAGGTCACAGAGTCGGAACGCTCCTGCGGCTCGACGATGTTGAATCCGATCGCCTGGCCTTCCGACCACACGCCGACGGCCCGGCGTACCGCTTCGGCAAGCAGCCAATGACGCCGGTGCACGTTGTCGAGGCCCTCTTCGAACAGCATGTCCAATGCCTGACGCAGGCCGAACAACAGGTGCTCGGGCGGCGTACCGGCGTACTTCTGGTAGTGCTGTGCGCCTTCGCGGTCGGTCCAGTCCCAATAGGGCGTACGGAGCCCGGCGGTCTTGTGCACTTCGCGCGCCCGGTCGTTGGCCACGACGAAGCCCAGACCGGGCGGCGTCATCATGCCCTTCTGCGAACCTGACATCGCGACATCGACGCCCCAGGCATCCATCTCAAATGGCATGCAACCGAGCGAGGCCACCGCATCGACCATCAGCAGCGCGTCGTGCCCGGCCGCGCGAATCGCCTTGCCGATCGCTTCGATGTCGTTCACCACGCCTGAAGCGGTGTCGATCTGCGCGACCAATATGGCCTTGATGGCACCGGCCACGTCGGCCCTGAGCCGCGCCTCGACTTCGGCCGGCCGCACGGCACGGCGCATGTCGCCCTTCAGCACCTCGACGTCGACGCCCATCCGCCGGGCATTGTCGCCCCAGCCGATCGCGAAACGGCCGCTCTCCAGTACGAGGATCTTGTCGCCCTTGCTGAGCACGTTGGTGAGCGTGGCTTCCCAGGCGCCGTGGCCGTTGGCGATATAGATGTAGGCGCGACCCTTGGTGTTGAACACACGGGCGACGTCGTGCAACAGGCTGTCGGTGAGCGCCAGCAGCGGACCGGAGTAAATGTCGACTGCCGGTCGATGCATCGCCCGCAGCACTTCGTCCGGCACCGTCGTCGGCCCCGGAATCGCCAGAAATTCACGTCCCGCACGCACGCTCATCCGCCACTACCCTCCGCAAGTTTCCGGCCCGCACACTAGCACGGCGCCCGATATCGCGCGTGGCCCGGCATCAGGTCAACAACCGCGGTGGTGGAGATTGCTAGGCTGCGTATTTGCTCGATGTCAGCGCCGGCCACAGCGCCTGCGGCCCGGCCTTGGCCACGGCTGCGCCGATCTTCTCGCCCCAGAAGCTCTCGCTGCCGAAATCCCGCCGCCACACCCAGAGCCTTCGCGTGTAGTGATGCAGGATGTGTTCGTGGGTAAAACCCATCGCACCCATCGACTGGTGCGAGATGGCTGCAATGCGCTGGGCGAAGTCGGAAGCCTGCGTCTTGGCCGCCGCGATCGAAAAGCTGCCACCATCAGCCAGGCCGCCTTCGTCGGCGTCACGCGACGCCGCCTCCGCCGAGGCGATAGTGGCCGCCACGCAGCTCGCAAGCTCGGCCAGCATGTGCTGGATCGCCTGGAAGGTCGAGATCGACCGGCCGAACTGAACACGCTGCTTTGAATACTCCACCGTGGTGGCCAGCACCTTGTCGGCAGCCCCCGCCATCTGCATGGCCCTCGCCAGCGCCGCGAGTTCGAGGACACGCTCGGTGCTCACGGCCGATGCGGCCGAGAATTCGCAGACCGCATTGTCGAACGACACCGTGCCGTAGGGTTCACCGGCATGGCTGGGCTTTTCCGTCACTTTGGCGTTGGCCTTGGCGATCACGGCGACCACCGGCTTGCCGGAGGACTGCGCAACCACGACGAAGCGGTCGGCAACACTGGCGAAAGGCACGCGATCGACCTTGCCGGAAACCCGGCCGTTGCCGAACACCAGACCACCAAGCGCAACCGTGGCCGGCCCCGGCGACGGCGTGCCGCCAGCCGCCGATATCAGCAGATTGGCCAGCGCCGTCTCCGCCAGCGGCACCGGCACGGCATTGGCGCCTGCCAGTCTCAACACGGCCATCATGTCGGCCAGGCTGCCGCCGACGCCGCCCTTGTCCTCGGGGACCGCGACCAACGGCAGGCCCATCTCCTCGATCTCGTTCCAGAATTCGGCGGGCCACACGCCCTTCTCGACACCGTTCACGATGTCCTTGCCGCAACGCTCGGCGAAAAAACGGCCCGCGGTGTCGATCAACATCTCGCGCGTATCGTGATCCATATTCGGTCTCCGTTAGCGCAGCCCCAGTCCGCGGGCGACGATGCCGCGCAGGACCTGGGTGGTGCCGCCCTGAATGGTGTACGAGGGCGCCATCATGGTGGCGTACTGGGCAACATCGAGGAAATCGGCCAGATCGTCCTCGGTGGTTGCATCCGACTCGGCGAGTACGCGGGCAATCTCCGGCAGGTCCTGCTGGTAGATCGTGCCGAGATCCTTCACCAACGCCGCCTCGATGGCGGGCGACTTGCCGCCCTGCATCATTCCCGCCACCGCCACCGACATCTGGCGCAGAGTCCACAGTCTGGCGACCACGCGCCCGAGCACCGCGCTTGCGCGTTTGGCGGGTTGACGTCCGAGTACACGCACCAGTTCGCGCAACACATGGAAATTCTGCATGAACCGCTCGGGACCACTGCGCTCGAAGGCGAGCTCGCTGGTCACCTGCAGCCAACCGTCACCTTCGTTGCCGATCAGCGCACTCTCGGGAATGAAGCAATCGCTGAAGGTCACCTCGTTCCAGTCGTGGCGGCCGGCGAGATTGATGATGGGGCGGATGGTGATGCCGGGCGTCTTGAGATCGACGAGAAGCTGGCTGAGGCCCTTGTGCCGATCGCCGTGCTGGCCCGACGTGCGCACCAGCGTAATGCAGTAGTGGTTGTGATGGGCGCCCGAGGTCCACACCTTGGTGCCGTTGACCCGGAAGCCACCCGGCACCGGCTCGGCCCGGGTGCGCACCGAGGCAAGGTCCGAACCCGAATCGGGCTCGCTCATGCCGATCGAAAAATAACATTCGCCCGCGGTGATGCGCGGCAGGATCGCCTGGCGCTGTTCCTCGCTGCCAAAGCGCAGCAGCAGCGGACCCGATTGCCGGTCGGCCACCCAATGGGCACCGGCCGGTGCGCCATTGCCCAGAAGCTCCTCGGTGACGACGTAACGGTCCAGGAACGACCGCTCGCTGCCACCATATTGCTTCGGCCAGGTGATGCCGATCCATCCTCTCTTGCCCAGTGCCTTGCTGAAATCCGCCGACCGCGTGTTCCAGCTAGAGAAGCGGTCCTCGGTCTTGACCGCGGGCAGCGTCTCCTTGAGGAAAGCGCGGACCTCGACGCGCAGGGCCTCGGCTTCGGCCGGCAGATGGAACGGCGGGAATTCGAGCTTGGGAATCGACATGGGCGCTTCTCGGATTTTCCGCCAGTCGGACGCCGGCGGCGGTTGGATGCATCATCTCTGTCGGCTATTCCTACGGCGCGCAACCATGCAGTTTCGAGAGACGAAGATGCCCCGCCGCCCGCCTCGCCTGCCTCCGCTCCTGCCTGACTTCGACGACGATGAACGCGAAGCCGTTCTGGCCGCCAACCGCGGCTTTTACCGTGCGTTCTCCGACCGCGACGCCGCCGCGATGGACCTCCTGTGGGCACCGGCCGGGCCGATGGTCTGCCTGCATCCGGGCCAGGCCGCATTGCACGAGCGGGGCGAGATCATGGCAAGCTGGCGCGCGATCATGCGACATCCCGAGGCGCCGCGCGTCCGCTGCATGAGCGAATGGGTTGTCGGCCGCCCCGGCCTCGCCATCGTTGTCTGCCGTGAGATTCTGCCCAACGCCCAACTTATGGCGACCAACACTTTCGCTCGCCTGACCGACGGCTGGTACATCATCGGCCATCATTCGGCACCGGTGGCTCCAGTCGAATCCGAAGCAACCGTCACCGCCACGCCTGCATCTGCCCGCGGCCGCGGCACGCTGCACTAACGGCCGAGCGGGCCGTCGGCGCGCAACAGGGGCTTCAGCCTGGCATAGGCGATCTCGACGCTGTACGGGCCGGCCGAATAGGGGCCGACGTCGTACGGGTTGAAGATCAATTCAAGCTTGTCTGCCCGCCAGCAATAGTGAGACGCATCGCGCAGCATCTTGCCCAAGGTGGCCGGCCGGAGCGCGTCGTCGAAACCGGGGTTCTTGACGAATTGCTTCTTGAGGGCACTGCCCACCGTCTCGACCATGAACGTCAGCCACTGATCGCCCGTGGCGAACACGTCGTCCGGACCGGTCATCCGGCCGGTACGCAGATCGACCAGGGTACAGATTGTACCGCCGAAGCCGTGTGCGCCGCCGCTGTAGCCGTAGAAATCGAGATCGATCGTGACGGCGTTTGCGCCCGGCCGGTGAAGCGTGAAGCTCTGTTCGTAACTCCATTCCTGCGCGCGATCGGCGTCGGCAGCAACATTGGGCGTCACCTCGCCGGCGTTCTTTCTGGCGTCGTCGGCATAGTGCCGATTGACCGCCGAAAAATCGGCTGTCGTGCCGTTGAACTGCGGATAGCCGATGTCGATCGTGTAACTGATCTTGCCGACCTCGCCGCGGTTGTTGATCGCCTGCTCGCTCACGAACGGATAGACGCCCTCGCCGAGGATCCTGAGGTTGGCCGTGCGCGTAGCGTAACGCGCTTTGAGACAATTCGTGATGGCGGCGGCGTCGCCATGGCAGGCCCGATTGCGATTGGCGATCCATCGGATCTGATCCTTGACCAGATCATCCTTCGCCGGCCCTGCAAGTTTGGCCGCAAGTGCCGCGTAGACCATGCTCATTTCTCGGTCGGCCTTGGCGACTTCGGGCACCTTGCAGATTGCTTGTTCCACGGTGCTCGTAGCCTTGGCACAGTCGAAACTGGGTCCGCCCTGCGCCAGCGCCGCCACGGGCGCCACCAAGACCGCCAAAGCTATGGCAAGCGGCCTCACGCCTGCCTCCACGCGTTCAGCCGGCGCACAGCCTCGTCCATTTCCGCATTCGAACCGGCAAACGAGATGCGCAACGTTCCGGCGCCCCGCGCGCGGTCGAAATCGACGCCGGGCGTCGTCGCCACACCGGTCTCGCGAAGCATGCGGCTGCAGAACTCCCTGCTGTCGTTCGTGAGATGGGCGACATCGGCGTAGATATAGAAGGCACCCTGTGCCGGAGTCAGGCGGTCGAGGCCCGTCGCCGGCAAACCGGCCATCAGCAAATCGCGGTTGGCTCGATAGCGTCGGACATGGCCGTCGAGCTCGTCGCGGCACTCGAAGGCGGCCAGCGCGGCGTGCTGCGACAAGGTCGGCGCTGAGATGAAGAAATTCTGCGCCAACCGCTCGATCGGCCGGACCAGATCCGGCGGCACGATCAGCCAGCCGACCCTCCAGCCGGTCATTGAGAAGTATTTCGAGAAACTGTTGACGACAATCGCGCTGTCCGACACTTCGGTCGCCGACGCGGTCTCGCCCTCGTAGACGATGCCGTGATAGATCTCGTCGGAAATCAGCCGTACGCCATTCCGGCTGCACCAGTCAGCCAAGGCCTTGAGTTCGGCCCGCCCCACCATGGTACCCGTGGGATTGGACGGACTGGCAAGGATCAGCCCGTCGATCCGGCCAGCCTTCTCGAGCGCGGCGATCGTCGGCTGAAAGCGATCGGCGGCGGACGTCGGCAGATCGATCACCTCGAGATTGAGGGCCGCGAGGATGTTGCGGTAGGCGGGGTAGCCTGGTGCCGCCAGCGCCACCCGATCGCCGGCATCGAAACTGGCGAGAAACGCCAGAGGGAAGCCGCCCGACGACCCGGTCGTCACCACTACCCGTTCCGCCGGCACGTCGGCGCCATAGACTTCGCGGTAGTGCCGCGCGATGCGCTCTCGCAGTGCCGGAAGGCCGAGTGCTGCGACGTAACCGATCCGATCGGCGTCGAGCGCGGCATGGGCCGCGGCAAGGGCTCCCTTGGGGGCCGGCGTGCTGGGCTGGCCGACCTCGAGATGAATGACCGTGTCGCCAGCGGCTTCCTTCTCGGCCGCCGCCGCCATGACATCCATGACGATAAACGGATCGACGGCACCGGAACGACGCGAAAGCTTGCCCGACATCGCGATCGTCTTTAACGGCCGGTGGCCAGAAGCGCGAGCCCGGCTCCCGCGGGATCAATGGCGCTCTGGCAGGTCTCGGCATCGCCGCGTAGGCCGCCTGGGCAAACAATGGCATTGACGTAGCCGCCCTGTCCGCGACGTGCCGACAACGCCGCCGCCACATTCTGTCCGCCCTCGACCGTGGCGCGCGCCACTGCCCCCGTCGCCTGGGCGGCCGTCGCCGCCCCGCCGCCCGCACCGGCGAAGACGAACTCCCCGCTGCTGGGATAGGCCATGATCACTGGGCTCACCGAGGCCGCCTCCGGTGTCGGCGCGCCGAGCAGGATACCGGTTCCCGGAACGACCATCCGGGCGCCGAACAGCTGGCCCATCGAAAGGCTGCAAGCCGCGGCATTGCCCTTGTCGTCGACCGCGACCAGACCAGAAAAGCCCCCGGAGTCGGCCGGCGTGCCGCCCCCCGGCGCCTGGCCGCGCCATCCCGCCAGGGCTGCGGCACCCGCCATCGGCGGTGGTGCAACATAGATTCGCAAGCGTCCGAAGGTGCCGGTGTTTTCGCCCGCCGGCGGCCCAGCCTGTGGCACGGCGTTGCGCAGCGCTGAAAGAGGCAGGCTGCCCCCCATCTGCGAGACCTGATCGGACAGGGTGCGCGCGAATGTGCCCTGGAAAAAATCGACGCCACCGCGCGAACGGATCACGCTCAACGTCGCGGCGAGTTCAGGTTGCACCCAGTTGTCACCCTCGGCCAGCGGCGCGCCGCCGGGCCCGCTGAAGATGCGCCGAGCCTCGCGGTCGGTACCTAGTGCTGCCCCGCCGGCCTGGAGGTCGCGCGACAAGGCCCGCGACACCGGGGCCCCGAAACGCGCCAATCTCTCGCCTGGCGCGATCACCTGTTCCCACCGCGCCTGACCGTGGCGAACATGCATCAAGGTCATGGCGCGGACGCCGACCGGCACCATGAAAGCCACTCCGTTAACCGGTCCAGGCGCAGCGGTTGGCACAAAAACGAACGACTCCGTGACCAGTTTCCTACTATTGTGCACGATGCAGGCACCCGAACCGCCCAGTCCGCCTGCCGACGGCAAGGTGACGGCGAGGGCAAAATACATGGCGATCGCCGCATCGGCGGCATTGCCGCCGTTCAACAGCGTCTCGCGGCCGACCTCCGCTGCCCGGCTCTCGTCGGCCGAGACGGCGGCGAATACCGTGCTACGGATAAGGGGCGAGAGGAATGTCCTGCCGGGTGATCGTCCGGTTGGGTTTGCCGCATTGGCCGCCCGATCGGTCGCCTGGTCCGTCTCACTTTGGCCACAAGCCGACAGCAAAAGAACCGGAACGAGCACCAGGCTTCGCATTTGACGTAGCCGCCGTGCATTCATAGCTTGCCTAAGACCCATGTTGCCCGTGCTCAGACGCATCATCATCCTCATATGTCTCTCGCTGCTCGCGCTGGCGCCGCTTCGTGCCGCCTCCGCCCAGCAAGGTCAACGGCTCAATCTGGTTCGGGACGCCGAAATCGAGAACATCATCCGGTCCTTCGTCACCCCGATCTGGAAGGTTGCGGGGCTGAACCCCAGCGCCGTCGAGATCATGATCGTCCAGGACGGCTCCCTCAACGCCTTCGTGGCCGGGGGTCAGAGGATATTCATCAACACCGGCCTGATCATGCGGACCGAAACGCCCAACCAGCTGATAGGTGTGCTCGCCCACGAAAGCGGCCATATCGCCGGCGGGCATCTCGCGCGCATGCAGGAAGAGTTGCGTTCCCTTTCGACCATGCAGATCCTCGAGACCATCCTTGCCGGCGGCGCCTTGGCCGGCGGCTCGGTAGCGGGCGGCGGCTCAGGCCGGGGTGGTCCAACCGGGGGCGTGACCAGCGCACCGGGATCGATCCTGTCGTTCCTCCGCTACTCGCAAACTCAGGAGTCCGCCGCTGACCATGCCGCGATGAACTACCTCCAGCGGACTGGTCAATCTCCCAAGGGCACGATCGAATTCCTGCACACCCTGCAAAAGGAAGAACGCCTCGCCATCACCCGACGCGACCCCTATCTGTCGACCCATCCGCTGACGCCGGAGCGCATCTCCGCTTTCGAGGCAGCTGCTGCACGCTCGCCCTATGCCAACACGCCGGACACGCCGAAGTTCCTCGACATGCATCAACGCATGGTCGCCAAGCTTTATGGATTCGTCGCCCCCGACCTTGCGCTCCAGCGTTACAGCGAGGCCGATCGGTCGGTACCGGCGCGTTATGCCCGTGCCATCGCGCTCTACCGCAAGGGCGCCCTCGGTTCAGCGCTGCTCACCATCGACGGCCTGCTGAAGGAATATCCCAACGACCCCTATTTCCACGAAGTGCGCGGCCAGATGCTGTACGAGAACGGTCGGGCTGCCGAAGCCATCGCGTCCTACCGCCGCGCCGTCCAGTTGCTGCCGTCGGCAGCCATTATCAAAATCGATCTTGCCCGTGCCCTGCTCGATACCAACAACCCCGCGAACGACCGCGAGGCCATCCGTAACCTGGAACTTGCCGTCCAGCAGGAAGCCAGCTCATTCGATCTGTGGCGACTGCTCGCGGCCGGTTACTCCAAGCAGAACAACTCGGGCATGACATCCCTCGCCCGTGCCGAGATGGCGATCCTGCGCGGCCAGCGCGCCGAAGCGCAATCCCACGCCGCGACGGCGGAACGTTCGCTGCCGCCCGGCACGCCGGCGTGGCAGCGCGCGCAGGATATAAAGGCCTACATCAACAGCCGACCAGCTCGCTAGCGTTCGCTTCAGTCACGGCGCCGATCCTTCGATCCAGCTTTGGAGTTCACCACGATGCGCACGACCCTTCTCGTCCTCGGTGCCGCCCTGATCGGCGGTGGCGCACTCATCGCCGCGGCCGCCACTACCCCGTCTCGTATCGCCAGTTCGGCCGTGACTTCCGAGAGCGTCGAGAAAGCGGCACTGGGGAAGGAAATTCGCGAATACCTGATCGCCAACCCGGAAGTGCTGGTGGAGGCGATGCAGGTACTCGAACGCAAACAGGATGGGCAGCGCGAGGCGGTCGCCCAAAAGGCGATCCGCGAGCACAAGGCCGAACTGTTGAACGACCCGGAGAGCCCGACCGGCGGCAACGCCGGCGGCGACGTCACCATCGTCGACTTCAACGACTATCAATGCCCCTATTGCAAGCGTGCCCATCAGGCGGTGAAGGCGGTGATGTCGGCCGACAGCAAGATCAGGATTGTCTACAAGGACCTCCCGATCCTGGGTGAGCCATCACGAATTGCCGCACTCGCCGCGCTCGCCGCGGTCGCACAGGGCAAGCACCTTGCGCTCCACGAAGCGTTGATGGAGGCCAGCGGCAAACTGGACCGCGCGCGTATCCTGGAGATTGCAGCTTCCGTCGGCCTCGACGTGGCCCGGCTCGAAAAGGACATGGAGGATCCCAAGTTCAAGCAGCTCATCGACCGCAACTTGGCGTTGGCCGGCGCCTTGGGAATCCGCGGCACACCTGCCTTCGTGGTCGGCGATCAGTTCGTGCCCGGCGCGATCGATGCGGACACGCTGAAGCAACTGGTCGCCAACGCCCGCAAGCGCTAACGGGCGAGCGTCGCCGACAACGCCAGTGCGCTGACCAGATCCGCACCCGGGCTCGAGAGATAATCGAACCGGTCGAGTGCAAGCGGCGGGTCAGGCCGCGCGTCGAGCGTCAAGGTACCGCCCTGCTCGACGAAACGTGCCACGGTGTCGAGAACCTGGGTCATGTCTGGAGTGATCAGCACGCCCGCCGGCTGATACTTGCGGATGTCGCGCACCAGATTGGTCCGGACCGCAGAGACCGGCTGGAGGGTCAAGGTCGCAAACGCCTTCAGCCCGCGCTCGAGCAGACTCCTGTCTGCAAGCACCAGGCGAGCCGAGGCAAGACCGACTTTGGAGTCGTGCAGCGCGACCGGGTCACCATCGTCGATGGCATGCCAGAAGGCGTCGTCGGCGTTGACGATCCGGCCGGCCACACTGATCTCGGCGAGGTCGGTGCCGGAAAGGGCACAACGATCGATCGTGATTTCACGCCGACCGCGATCTTTCGTGCCGGCGCAATCAAGGCCCAGCCTGAGTTCCTTCAGACCCATCGCCTGCAAAGCCATCCGCAGCCTCAGGCTCTCCATGCCGCGCATCGGAGGCGCGAGCACAAACCCATCGATGCTAGTCCGCGAGCGGCTGACCTTATCGTTCTCGCGCACCGTCTCGATCGACACCGTGCCGAGCGATATGCCGTAACGCGCAAATGCCTCGCCGCCAAAGCCCGAGCCGCTTGCACGGGCCACGCCGATCT
>ERZ890510.623-NODE-623-length-27248-cov-38.802780_pt1 | contig 27248 bp, 29 predicted proteins | sample MGYA00521265_ERZ890510 | MGnify/ENA primary metagenome ERZ890510 (study PRJEB32303, sample SAMEA104408624) | aquatic metagenome | biome: Brackish water; feature: Chemocline; material: water | place: Baltic Sea | collected 2014-10-26T21:54:00 | depth 110 m ... | reverse complement strand
ATCAATTTAATTTATTTTTAAAATTATTTACATTACCTGAAGTATTTTTTTTAATGAATTTCTTTTTGATTGATTATTTTTAATTTTTAAAAAAATATCTTTTGCAACAATTTTTCCTGAATCAATAAATTCTATTTCTGGAAATTCTTTTTTCAATAGTAATTTTAAAAATAATAAATAAGTACTAGATAATGTGACTGTATCAATTTTTTCTAAAATTATAATTTACTCTAAACTTTTTTTAATAATTTTTTTGCAATATTTTTTATTACTAAGACATTTTCCAGATTCTACTAAATTTACAAGATTAGACCCATTTATTTTAAAAATTTTATATGATTTTGCAACATTTTTTTGGATATAATTTACTAATCATTTACTCTCTATTGCAGATTTTGTTGCCAAAATTTCAATTCTTTTTGATTTTTTTTATATTGCTAATTTCGAAGGAGGTTTTACATCAACAAGTTTCTTTGTTGATAAATCTAGCATTAGACTTGGTATATTGGATGCAACAACAATAATGTTAGGTAAAAATTTTTCTTCTAATAGATTAATTGTTTTTTAATTATTATGCTTAATTGAGCCTGTGATTTTACTCCATATGGATAATTTTTTTGATCAGTAAAATAACTAATACCATTTTTACTAATTTTTTGAATTTCTTTAATTATTGAAAGTGAACCTAACCCTGGATCAAAAACAACAATCTTTGCTACTATCTTCAATTTACCCCTCAATCATAATAGTTTGTTAGTTAAATTTACTCAAAAGTTGATCTAAATTTACACTGTTGATTAAGACTTAATTTCTGGATTCAGTATCATGTCAAAATTCGACAGTACATGGGCTCGTCAAGAGACCCAAAGTGTAACTGGCAAACTACAAGATGTATTAAAACCTCAAGGTGCATTGAAACCACGAATTCAAACTGCAGTAAACCAACTACAAGTCCAAATATCAAAAATGGACTCGATGTTAAGTAAATTGCAAGAAAGAGATGCGCAACTCTTTCGAAGAGTCGTGACTGCAATGCAGCAACATGATACTAGTACAAGTAAAGTTTTGTCCAACGAATTAGCTGAAATTCGTAAAGTTACAAAGATGCTTGGTAATGCAAGAATGTCATTAGAACAAGTTCAACTAAGACTGACAACAATTCATGATCTTGGTGATGCTATGGTAGCAATTGGACCTGCGATGAATACAATGAAGGGATTGAAATCATCACTCGGAAAATTCATGCCAGAAGCTGATTCAGAATTGAATAGTATGACCCAGACACTTAATGGACTTATGATGGATTCACTTGCAGGAGACTCATTCAATATGGAGTCTTCTACTTCAAATGAAGAAACCGATAGAATTCTTCAAGAAGCATCTGCAGTAGCCGAGCAACAGATAGGAGAAAAATTCCCCTCTGTACCATCTTCAAGTGGACTTTCGTCACAAACCTCTTCTACTTCTTCCTTTGAGTAGCTAGTCGAGATTAGGCGATAGTTATTATTTTTATTTTATTTATTTAAAAAATATTAAGCTAAAATATTAAAAATAATTTTTAGTTATGGAAATGCAACAGATCCAGATAAAATAGAATCAATCTCTGAAATATTCACTCTACTTTGTTCCATAGAATCTCTTTTTCTAATTGTTACTGTATTGTCTTCTAATGTTTGATGATCAACTGTTATTGCAAATGGAGCTCCAATTTCATCTAATCTTCTGTATCTTCTACCGATTGCACCTGAATGATCCAAAAATGCATCAAATTTTCTTTTAATATTTAGAAAAATTTCATCAGTTTTTTCTTTTAATCCGTCTTTTTTAACTAATGATAAAATTCCAACATGAATTGGTGATAAATATGGTTTTAGTGATAAAACCATTCTTTCATGTTCTTCATCTTTTTTTAATGAATGTTCTAAAATTGTATATAGACTTCTATCAATTCCCATTGAAATTTCAAATACGTGTGGCAAAACTTTTTCATCATTATCCATTACTTCAAATTTTTCTTTACTCATTTTTGCATGACTAGATAAATCATAATCTGCTCTATAATTACATGCTACAAGCTCAAGCCAACCAATTGTAGTTTCAACTTCAAAATCAAACGCAACTTCTGCATAGAATGCTTTTTCCTTATCTCCTAATTTTCTAAATCTACTTTTTGAAATATCAATACCTGTTTTTTCATAAAATTCTGTTAAAATTCCTAAATAATATGCTACAAATTTGTTTGGAACAATTCCTGATTCTAGTGCTTCTTTACATGTCATAGAAATTGGCTCAGCATCGGTCTGTACTCTAATTACTGTATTTTCAACTTCAGTAAATTTTTCAACCTCATCCAATCTTCCAGGATTACAAAATACTTCAATTTCAGCTTGATAAAATTCTCTAAGACGAAGTAAACTTTGTCTTGGTGCTATTTCATTTCTAAAACTTTTTCCTACTTGAGCAATTCCTAATGGAAGCTTACCTCTCATAGTCTTGAAGAGTCTAGGAAAATCAACAAATATTGATTGACATGTTTCTGGTCTAAGATATGCTTCTTCTTCTTGAGGACCAATTCCAACTTTAAACATCATATTGAATTTTTTTGTTTCACCAAAATTTCCTTTACATTTTGGACACTGTATTTTCTTTTCTTTAATTACATTATCAAATTCAATCAAATCTGCATTTTCAGGAATCTCAATATTTGTAATCTCTGCAATTGTTCTATCTGCTCTATATGTTGAATTACATTTTGTACATTTTATTATTGGATCTGCAAAATTACCTAAATGACCTGATGCTTCAAAAACTGATTTAGACATTATTTGAGAGCCATCAATTTCCATCATTCCGTCTCTTCTGATTAATTCTCTTCTCCATAACTCCAGAAATTTATTTTTTAAACCAACACCCGATGGTCCATATTCCCAAAACCCTGCACTAGCATCTGAATAAATTTCACAACTAGGAAAATAAAATCCACGTTCAAGTGCTAATTTCATAACTTCTTCATAATTCATTATTTTATTTCTCCCTTAATCGAATACATTTCTATGCGAACCCTTTTGCTATTTTGACATTTTCAAAATCATCTCTATCATCATCAATTGGAGTTTCTAAAATTATAGGAATTTTTTTCTTATTTGCAAATTTGACAACAGATGTTATACCTTCTTCGCCAATTCCACCTAATCCTAAATGATAATGTCGATCAAGATTACATCCAATTTCTCCTCTAGCATCATTTAGATGAAGAATTTTCAAATTTTCTATTCCAACATGTTTATCAAATTCTTTAAAAGTTTCTTTAACCTTATCTGCTGTTCGTAAGTCATATCCTGCAACAAATGCATGACATGTATCAAGACAAACACCAAATTTTTTTCCAGGTTTTAATTGCTTAAAAATTTCACCAAGTTGTTTAAAATCTGAACCGACAGAATTTTTTTGTCCTGCAGTATTTTCTAATAAAATCATTACATCATTTTTTGTTTGACCTGCTTTTGTTAGACCTTCTACTAATTTTTTAATTCCTGCTTCTTCTCCAGTTCCTAAATGACTACCTAGATGTGTAACTAAATATGGTATTCCTAATTGTGCACATCTTTCAACTTCACTTATCAATGTGTTAACTGATTTTTCAAATGCATCGTCTTTTGGTGTAGATAAATTTGGTAAATACGGCATATGTGCACAAGTTGCAAATCTATCAATTTTACTATCTTTTAATTTGGATTTAAAAGCATCAATGACTTCTTTTGTTAGTTCTTTTGCATGCCATGATCTTGGACTTCTTGTAAATATTTGAAATGCTGAACAATTTCTCTCAACTGCATTATCAACTGCTTTATCAATTGAACCTGATGCTGAGACATGACAACCAAGTTGCATATTTTAACAATTTCTTAAAACATAATTTAAACCAGCGTTCAAATCTTGAGAACCAGATTTTTATGTAAATTACTTCGATAACTATTATGTTAGTTCTTGGACAAGATGAAAAAGCAAAATACCCTTTTTTGGCTGATGCAGGAGAATATTTGAAAGATAAGGGCTTTTCTTTAGTTCAATTTGGTAGTGATCCCGTTTTAAAATTATCCGTAGAAAAAGCACTACATAGAATCAAAGTTGCAGCAGCAGGCGAAGTCTATAAATCAGATTTGATAGATGGTCAGGCATCAAAAGACTATGTTCTTGAAAGAGAAGTATTTTCTTTTCTTTTAGCTATAGTCCTTATCAAACTAACTGGCATGTCTACATTGATCAAAAGATTTGCTTTAGCTGAATCTCGAAGAGCAGAGAATTATTTAGAAAAAGATTTAGGAAATGCTTCTAATAAATCAAAAATTGATTTAGCAACTAGAATTATTTATGATTTATTTAATATTGAAATAACTAAAGAAAATGATTTTTTTGTAATACCGGTATCTGATTATTTAAAACATTCAGTTACTTTTCATGAACGTGAGTGGAAATTAATCAATAGACATGTTGAAAATGGAAAAGTCTTTCTTACTCCTGATAAAACAGTTAGATTAATTCGAAAAGAATTAGGAAATTATATCAGTTCAAAAATTATCAATGCTCCTAAACCCTCTATGATTCCTGGACTTGAAAATATTGTAAATGAATTAATTTTAATTTCTAAAAAACTTACACCAACTTATACGATTACTACTGGAGAATATCCTCCATGCATAAAACATGCAATTAATGTACTTGAAAAAGGTGAAAATCTTCCACATTCTGGAAGATTTATGCTTGCAACTTTTCTTTTATCAAAAGGACAAACAGTTCCACAAATTGTACCGCTATTCAAAAATGCACCTGATTATAATCCTCGAGTTACACTTTACCAACTTAATCATCTTGCTGGAACTTCAGGTAGTGCAACAAAATATACTTGCCCTTCTTGTGAAAAATTAAAAACACAGGATCTTTGTTTTATAACAAAAGAATGTGATAATATCATTAATCCATTACAATTTGGAAAAAAGAGAACATAATGAATGAAATTGATATTAAATTTTTAGAAGATTCTTTTAAAAAATATTATTTTAATCATTTTGATCTAATTACTAGTCCTGAACGTACATCTGAAAGGGAATTTGGCTATCAAAAATTTAATTCTGGAATGTTTAGACATATTTCTCTTAAGGATAATAAAGAATTACATCTGTTATTTATGCAAAATATTCCATCAGATGTTTACTGTTCAAATGCATATTATGCATTTCCTAATTCCCCAATGAGTGAAAAAGATTGGAAAGAAGCTGACTTAATTTTTGATATTGATGCAAAGGATCTCAATTTATCCTGTAGGAAAAATCATACTATATCAATTTGTAATGAGTGTAATGAAATTTCAAAAAATACTAGCCAATGTGTAAAATGTAATTCAACTAAATTAGAAAAAAAATCACTACCTTGTAAAAATTGTATTGATGCATCAAAAATTGAAGTCAATAAATTATCTAATGTTTTAATTAATGATTTAGGAATTGATAAAGAAAATATCCATGTTTATTTTTCAGGTAATGAAGGGTTTCATGTTTACGTTTATCATTCCCAATTCCAACAAATGGGTTCTAAAGAAAGATCAGAACTTGTTGACTATATCATGTTTCGTGGTGCTATCCCTGAAACATTTGGGATGAAAAAATTTAAACCCAATAGATCATTATTCCCTGATTTCAATCAAAAAGGTTGGAATGGAAGATTTTCAAAATATGTTTTTGGTTCAAAATCAAAACGTTCAAAAATTATTTCAGAATTACTTGATAGTGGATATCCTTCTTTCCAAAAAACACTTGATGATGTATCAGAAAATATTGGCGTTAAAATTGATCCTAATGTAACTATGGATATTCATAGAATTTTTAGATTACCTGGTTCTATTAACAGTAAGAGTGGTCTTAGCAAAATTCTTTGCACTGATTTAACAAAATTTGATCCGTATGCGGATGCATGTTTTCTTAATGATGATTCTGTTGAAGTTTTAGCTAATTGTCCAATTGAATTTAAGTTAAAAAATAAAAAATTTGGTCCATACATTAATCAAAAAATATCACTTCCAACATATGCCGCAGTGTATATGATTTGTAAAAAACTAGCAACAATTGCTTAATTTTGCTGGTAAGGCTTTAATTTAGTGAATCATAATAAAATATGATTTTGTATAGCGCCTCTACTGATAAACAAGCTCCGCCTCCTGATACTGGTAAATTCATCAGATTAGCTATTGTTGCTATTATAGGAATTATAATTTTTACCATGATTGGAAATCAAGCAGTTATTTTATCGATGAATTTCACTGAATTTGGAGATCAATTCACAAAACCTCTTTACTATACGCTTCTTTCAACTCTAATTCTTTCAGCAATTGCTCTTATCCGTGTAAATATTGTCAGTAGATCTTCTATTTTCTGGTATGGAATTAATTCTGCAATTAGATTTATTGCAAGAGGTCCTCAACAATCTATTACAACAGATATTCAAAGTTTTAAAAATTACAAATTAACTTCTCCACAATTCATTCTTTGGCAAATAACTAAGATTCTACTATTTGGTGCATTCTTTGCAAATATTATGTTTGGATTTGCAGCAATGTCATTTATTGATGGAAATACGTTAGGTGTTGAACATTTACCAAACTTATTCTCTTTACCATTTGTAACTCCAGATAGTAATCCAAATTATGCATTTGAACAAGTTGTTCCAATGATTCCTGCATTAGTAATACTAATTCCACCTATGCTTGGAGCAATTGGATTACGTTTAGTTCTGTATGTTGGTATTCATAGAATTATTGATGTCGTTACATCATATTTACAAGACTCTCAAGAAGGAAAACCTCGTTATCTAAATTATGTTTCAACTATTGAGGGCATTTTAGGAATTGGTATACTTTGGATTGGCGTTAATCTGTTCTTTACTGATCAAATTGATTATAACACAAGATATGTTATTGGAGGTACACTTGTAATTGGTTTTGCTTTAATTGCATTTTCATTAGTTGATAGAGTTAGAGCACGTGTTCTAACTCATATGTTTAAACGTGATGTAATAATACGATGTGTAACAATTCTTGTAATTTTACTGATGATTGCTGGTGTAGTAGCAGTAAACAACAGTATTGCTGATGCAAAGAAAATTGAATTTTTAGGACCGTATACCGCACAACAAATTGGAGTTAATAGATATCTTGGAGAATTAAATGATGTTCAAGAAAATATACATGATGTACAATTAACATCTGTATCTGCAAATAATATTAAAAATTATGTTGAACAAAATAGTGATGTTCTTGATGTTATTCGAATTTGGGATTGGGAAGCTGCATTTGCTAAATTAAAACCTGAAATTGGATTAATTCCATATGTTGACTTTGAAGATAATGATATTCTAAGATTTAACAATACTTTGTATTGGACTGCATCAATGAAACCAATTCTACCGTCATCTGTTAGTCTTGATAATAGATGGTATAATGAGCATCTTGTTTATACTCATGTTCCAGATGGATTTTTGACTTTAGGAGCAACAGATGGTCAGATAGTTGATAGTGGAAGATTTTTTGAACAACGAGAAATTTACTACGGTGAAGGTGGATTATTTGAACAAACTTGGTCTGGTTATCCAACTGGAAGAGGCGAAACTAGTGCGGAACTTGGAGGTATATCTTATTCTGGTACTGGTGGTTTAGATGTTCCACCACCACTTAGTTGGATATTTGAGCCAAATTTCTTACTTTCATTTCCAGGTGAATCTGTACATATTATGAGATACAAGGACGTACATGATAGAATGGAAGTATTGTATCCATATTTCTTATATGATTTATTTGGAAAAGAGTTAGACTCACTACCTGTAACTGATGGAGAAAATTCCTATTGGTTAATTCCATTAATTATTGGTTTTGACACAGGCGATGTTCCTTGGTCTGTTGGAAATCCATACTTACGTTTGGTAGGATATGCACTTGTTGATTCGTATAATGGTGATATTCAATTATTGAAAACTGGTGATGATTTCTTTACTGAAATGTTTGCTAGTCAATACGATGAACAATTTTCAGTAATGCCATCTTGGTTAGAAGAACAAATTCGATATCCAGTTGAATTGTTTAATTGGAAAACAGAAATGTACAATATTTACCATGTAACTAATCCTGAAACATTCATCCAAGCAAATGAATTTTATGAAATTCCCCGTGGTCTTGATACTTACTATGTTGAAGCAAAACCACCTGGATTTGAACAAACTTCTTTCTTAGGATTACTTTCATTGGAATTAAAAGGATCACAAGGAAGAAATCTTGCTGGGTATATGATAGTTGAAAATGATCTTGAGAATTTAGGTAATTTACATTTTTATGAAGTTCCATTAGATTCTGAAACTAAATTAATTGGACCTACTGCAGTAAGAGAAGCACTAGATAGAGATCCTGAGTTTGCTCAATTAAAAACATTATTGAGAAATCCAAGAATTGGGGATAATATTTTGTATCGTGTAGGTGATCACGATGTGTACTTTATTCCAGTTTATACTGCAGGTGCAGGCGGTGTAGTTGCTCAATTAGGTACTATTGCAGCAGTTGGTGCAGCGTTTAATGGTGAATACTTTGTTGGATTAGGCACTACCCAAGAGGAAGCATTTGAACAATATTTGAAAAAGGTTTCTGGTGTAGCATCAACTACAACTACTGCTGATGATGATTATATTGAATTAATTAAAAATGATAGAATTAATATCATAAAATCAATATTTGAAAAAGAACAGATTATAATTTCTGAACCAACATCAATTCAGATACCACTGGCATTTAATGAAGGTGAATTATTCTTCTTTACTGAAGATGATCTTCCTGATACAGAGTTATTCCTATCTGAATTCATTGATGACTTTGTAAAACCACGTAGCGATAGAGTATTCATGTGGGAGATAGATACAGTTCTGAATATTGGAACTATATATGTAAAAGATGGATTACCTGAGATACACTATGTGTCAATTGAGGTAGGCAACTGATTGCTTCTTGTTGTTGATAACGGTTCTATCTATACAAAACAATTAACTGATTTTTTAACTAAAAAAAATATTTTATTTAGAAAATCTACTCCTCATATTTTAGAATTGAATTCATTAGAAAAATATGGATCAATTATTTTATCTGGAAGAACAAAAAATGATAAGAAAATAAATGAAGTAAATTCTAAAATTATTAATTTTTCAATTAAAAATGATAAAAAATTACTTGGAATATGTTATGGTGCAGAAATATTAGCTCTTACATTAGGTGGTACAATTAGAAAAACAAAATTTATTCAAAAAGGAAATGAAACAATTGAAATTTTACAAAATAATTTACTCACAAATAATTCAATAGATGTATTTGAAAGTCATGGATTTGAAATTTCTAAATTACCAAATACGTTGATACCAATTGGAAAATCTGATAATTGTAACTATGAAATTATTCAATATGATAAAAAACTAATTTTTGGAACTCAATTTCATCCGGAAATGAGTCTTGATGGTAACAATTTAATTGAAAAATTTTGTTCTCTCTGATTGATATTAATAACTCTCAAAATTTCTTTATTTTATGGAACAAGAAGATCATCAATTACTTTTACCTCTTGTTGAAGAAGAAAATATTTGTCTTCCATTACCCATTAATGTTGTATCTAGATATTGGAATATTGAATTACCTATGGCTGAAGCTATAGAATCTGCTAAGAAATATTCTGATTTTAATGGAAGTATACTCATTGAGGGAATAGAACTTGCAGAAAGACATGGGTTGTCATCAAAGATAGTTCATTCTTCTTTAACTGAATTAAAGATGATTATTGATGCAGGTATTCCTCCAATTGTAATTCTTCCAGGTATCCCTGAAATTACACAACATGCTTCAGTAATTACTGGTTATAATGAACACGAGAAAACAATTCTTCACTATATTCAAAAAGGTAATCAGGAGGGAGAACAACAGGAAGGAGCAATTCCACAAGATATTTTTGATAGAGAGTGGTCTGAAGAAGGAAGATTATTGATAATTATGGCGCCATCTGATACTTTATCTGGTATTGTTCTTGAAAATAATTCTCAAGATAAATCTAATCGCTTATGTTTTAATTCTGAAAAATTAAATATTTTAAAAAATTCTAATGAAGCACTTGCAGCATTAAAACAAGCTATTGAACTTGATTCAAATAATTCCACTGCTTTACATTTGTATGGTTCTATTCTAAATCAACAAAATTCATTAGATTGTGTTTCTTTTTATGAAAGAAGTTTAAAAATTAATAACAAATCATATCTGACATTTAATGGATTAGGTAATTTTTATCTGAAAACAAATCAATTTGAAAAAGCAGAAAATTCTTACAGTAAAGCAATTGAAATTAATCCAAAAAGATCTGCTAAAATATACAAAAATCGTGCTTATCTTCGAGAGAAACAAAATAAAAATTTAGATGCTAAAGAAGATCTTAAATCTTATTTGAAATATTTTCCCAAAGCACCTGATAGAGGAATTATAGAACAAGCAATTAGAGAAATTTAATGCGGAATACGGGATTTGAACCCGTGACCTTCAACTTGGGAAGCTGACGTCATACCAGACTAAACTAATTCCGCTAAGATATTATTTCAATAATTATGATTAAATATCTTGATTGAGTGGGTATAGTATGGATGCAAAATGTCCAGAATGTGAAAGAGTTGCAGTCTTAGATGATGATATTACTATTGTAAAATGTCCTCACTGTAATTTTGAAGCTGATTATGATACTTATCTTGAAATTATGAAAGATCATGCAATGAATATGGCATCTGATTATATTCCAGATCGTTCTGGATTATAATTACCAGAAATTCCCTTTATCTGAACAATCTAGATGAGCACCACAATTAGGACAAAACATATGGCATGCTTGCATATCTACCATTTTGTTTCCACACCTTGGACATTTGATTTCTTCTTCCATGACTATCTATGGAAATCTTGATTTAAAAATAATGTCCAAACGTTAATTAGTACTTTAACCTTTTTTTGAAATAATTGGCAAACTTTAAACTTACAATATCTGATATTAAAGGAAAATCTCTATCAAAAGAACTCAAAGATAGTGATGCAAACCCACTGTTAGGATTACAATTAGGAAATGAAACTGATGCTACAGTTGTTGGTTTAACTGGAAAATTAAAACTCACTGGTGGCAGTGATAAATCTGGAGTTCCTATGAGAAATGATGTTCATGGTGCAGCAAGAAAACGAGTTTTACTTTCTAAAGGTGTTGGTTTACCTGATGCAAAAACTGGTGATAGAGTTAGAAAATTAATTCGTGGAAATACAATCTCTGAAGAAATTTATCAAATAAATTGTAAATTTGATGGAGAGTTACCTGTTGAAGCACCTGCAGAAGATGCAGCTGAAAAAACTAAAGATAAGAAAGAATAACTTAACATATACCGATTCTATATTTTGACTCATGCACTGGCGCGAAACACTTCCTGATTGGTATACTAAAAAATATGGTTATCAGCCATGTATTAACATCGGAACTGCTGGTCATGTAGATCATGGAAAAACTAGTCTTATTCAAGCATTATCCGGTTCATGGACAAGTGTACATAGTCAAGAATTAAAACGTGGAATTACAATTCGTGTTGGTTATTCTGATGCTGCTTTTTACAAATGTAAAAAATGTGAAGAACCTTTAGGATATTCTACAACCCCTAAATGTAATAATTGTGGAGATGAAAGTGAATTATCTAGAGTTGTAAGTTTTGTAGATAGTCCTGGACACGAAAGTTTGATGGCAAATATGCTTTCTGGTTCTGCATTAATGGATGGTGCATTATTACTAGTTGCAGCAAATGAAAAAGTTCCTAAACCACAAACACAAGAACATCTTTTAGCTCTTCAAACTCTTGAAATTCAACAAATAGTTGTACTTCAAAATAAAGTAGATTTACTTTCTTATGATGAAGTATTAGCAAATTATAAAGACATTACAAAATTTGTTAAGGGAACTAATGCCGCAAATTCTCCTATTATTCCAATTTCTGCTCAATCTGGATTAAATATAGATGCATTAATTGGTGCTATAGAATCCACCATTAAAACACCTGAACGAGATGAAAAAGCAGATACTATAATGCACGTTTTACGTTCCTTTGATGTAAACAAACCTGGTATAAAATTAAAAGATATCAAGGGTGGTGTAATTGGAGGTAGTTTAACTCAGGGAATTTTTAACATTGGTGATGAAATTGAAATTAAACCTGGTATTATGAATGAAAAAAATAAATCTTATGAACCCATTCTTACTGAAATTACTTCATTAGGAACTGCTGCAGGAATAGTTGAATCTGTAAAACCTGGAGGATTAGTTGCAATTGGTACAAAGTTAGATCCATCTATGACTAGAAGTGATTCATTTATTGGTTCAGTAATTGGAAAGCCTGGAACCCTTCCTGATAATTCTACTTTGCTAAAACTTGATGTTAATTTGTTTGACTCTGCTGTAGGTTCTACTGTAGGTTCTACTGTGGACTCTAGTACAGATCTTCAAGTTAAACCAATTCAAACAGGTGAATTACTTCGATTAAACATTGGAACTGCTCCCGTATTAGGTAAAGTTACTAAGGTAAAATCATCTAATATTGAAATTGAGCTTAGAAGGCCTGCTTGTATATTTGAAAATGGACGTGTAGCAATAAGTAGAAAAATTGCTGAAAGATGGCGATTAATTGGTGCAGGCATCGTTGGTTGAAGTAATCTGTGATACTAATTTTTTAATTCATTTAGCAACTAGACGAATCAAAAATATTGATAATTTAGATATGGAAATAGGTTCAATTTCTTTTATTGTTCCTGACGTTGTTAAAAATGAATTAGTAAAATTACAACAAGTTCCAGAAAAGACCCAAGAAATAACTACAACATTAAATTTTATAAAAAATTTCAAAATAATTCCTATTAGTGGAAATTATGCAGATCAAGAACTGATTAATCATGTTAAAAACACTCGAAGTATTATTGCAACAATGGATAGAAAACTTAAAAATAAGATTAAACAATTAGGAAGTTCTATTTTATCTATACACAATGATAAGATCATTCTTGAAAGTTAGCAAACTTTATTTTTAAAATAATTTATTCTAATAGTATGTCTAATTTTTCTATAACTAGTTCCGATTTTAACGAAGGAGAAGAAATTCCAAAGAAATTTGGCTATAAATTCGAAAATACTCATCCTACAATTGAATTTGATAATATTCCTCAAAATACAAAATCATTATCTATTATAATGGATGATCCAGATGCAATGGCTGCTGTAGGGAGAGTTTGGGTTCACTGGTTATTATCCAATCTTTCACCACAAACTGTCGCAATTTTGACTGGAGAAACACCCATGAAAACATTAGAAGAAGGAGAAGAGGATGATCAAATAGATTATCTAAAAGGAAAAACTGATTTTGATGAGATTGGTTATGGTGGACCTGCACCACCTAATGGACGTCATACATACATCTTCAAAGGATATGCACTTGATACTATACTTGATCTCAAAGAAGGTTATTCTAAACAAGAATTAGAGGATGCAATGAAAGGTCATATTATTGCAGAATCAAAATTAACAGGAACTTTTGTCTAAGATTAATCATAAAAGTCTACTAGATTTATAATATTTTTAGAAATTGGATTATTTGATTCAATTTCTTTAGAATCTATATTTACATTCCAATCAAAAATTATTTCTCCCTTATGTCCTTTAAAATTTAATATTACTTGATACTCTTCTAAATTAATCTCTGTTACATCTAATTTTACTCTGGTATTTCTATTGTCAAAAATTTTCTCATCAGGATATTCTACTTTTATTTTATCTTCAATTCCATTTTTTACATTAAATCCTGATTCATTGGGACCATTATACTGCATTAAAATATCTACAACAATTTGTTCTTCTTCTGAAATATTTATTAAAAAATCATCAAGACCTTTTTCTGTTAATACTCCATGTAGACTTATTATAATTAATGTAATTCCTGCAAGATATAGCGGTGCTCTTTTTTTAAGAAAAGCCTTAAGATTATTCTTTTTTGGTTTTTCTTCTTTCTTGCTATTTTCTTTACCCATTTTTATCCCTGTAAATAATTAGTATTTTTCAGTTATTATTAACTAATATCCAAATTTTAGATTTTTTCTATGTACGAATTTCAGAATGTTTTTTATATTTTTAAAATGATATTTTTCATTTATTCCAAATTTTTCAATAAAATGTCTTTTTTATATAAAATCAGACATGTACTATAAACATGAATGAAATGGACATTATCCTGCCTGCCATAATTATTCTAGCTGTGGGTCTTGGAGTGGGAACAAGAATTTGGATAATGTTTAGAAAATAAATCATTTAGAAATGAAATAATACATACGCTTAAGTCCGTATAATTTATCAAATTTTTACTTGGCTAGTTTTAAGACAATTACTGCAGATCAGATGAATCAAACACAAAAAAAGATTCGTAATAATGTTTCAAACATGCTAAATTTTCTTGACAAATGTTTAGGTCAACCTGATAAACCAAATCGAGATATGCCCAATATTTACGTCTATGAAATGTATTCTATATTCACTCATGCAGTGGAAGAATATGGAAAACTAGTCTATATGAAATCATTAACTCAAAATGCAGATAATAATTTTGAAGTTAATTATAGATACAAGTTTCGTGATCATACAACAAAGTTTGATCTTGCATTAGAACAATTACCTGAATCAATTAATGCTGTATATGAATCTGGATTCACTAAAATGGCAATGAATGTTTTAAATGTAGATTTAGATAATGATAATAATCCTACAGATGTTACATTTACTTTAGATATTGATACATTAAGAAAATGTGTTTTTGATTTTAGAAATCTTTAGATTTAAATTCTTAATTTATTTTTGCAGTTAGAATTAAAACTTGCCATGGAAATAAAATTTCACCGTTCTTTTTTGTATATTGCATAGTTTTCTCTTTCACTGATTCTTTGAATTCTTTACGTTTTGAATATTCCAATGCGTTTAATTTTTCTTTTAGAGGCTTTGCAATGTATTTTATATAATTTTTCCAATAATCTTCAAATTTTCCTGGACTATAATTAAAAATAAATTCTTTAACTACGATATTTGAAAATCCTGCTTTTCTAACTTCTGCTTTTAATGCAGATTTACTACCAAATCTATCTAAATTTGGTGTTCCTGGAGGTACATAATCTGGTATGTATTTTATAACAGAATCTAAAATACTGTTAAAAAATGGAACATTATCTTTACTTCCATGAACCGATATCCCTATTTTTCCAGATTTTTTGAGACTGTTTTTCATATTTTTTAATGCTTTTTGTGCATTAGGGAAAAAAAATAATGCATACTGACAAGTTATTATGTCAAATTTTTTTGAAAAGCTAAAATTTTCCGCATCAATATTTACAAAATCCAAATTTTTATTTTTTTCATTCCATTTTTTTGCAATCTTAATTGCGGTAGTTGATGTATCCACTCCTATTGCATGTCCTGCATTTCCCACTTTTTTTTGGATTTGTTTTGTAACCACTCCTGTTCCACACGCAACATCAAGCACCACATCATTTTTGTTAATTTTTACTAACTCAATTAATTTTTTTGTACTTTGAAATGGTCCTTTATTTACACTGGCCCATCTTTTATGATATCTAGGAGCAATTTCATTCCATATTTTCATATTTCTTTGCTTATACTCTGAATTAATAATTTTCATTTTAATTTTAATTCAATTTGTTTTCTTATAATTTTTGCAATTTTTTCTTTTTTCATCCAACCTGAAATAATATTCTTTTTTGAATCTACAATTATAATTTGATTATTTTCAGAATTTTTTATATATCTGGATGTTCCAATATCGTTTGCTATAATCATATCTGATGCTGATTCTTTTAATTTCTTTTTAGCTGATTTAATTAATTGAGCGTTTGTAACATTTGTTTCTGCCTTAAAACCAACCAATAGAACATTTTTTTGCATTTTTTTAATTTGATCTATAATTTTAGGGCCTTTTTTGAGACTAATTGAAATATTTGCCTTTGAACTTCTAATTTTTTTCTTACTTGGATTTTTAGGAATATAGTCTGATATTGCTGCAGCCATAATTACAATATCAAATTTATTTTTTAATTCTTTTTTTACTGAATCATACATTTCCTTACTTGATATAACGTTGATAATTTTTGCACCCTTTGGTGGTTTTTCATTACCTGGACCATAAACAAAAGTAACTTTTGCACCCGCAGAAACTAGTTCTTTTGCTAAACTTACTCCTGTTTTACCCGTACTTTGATTTGTAATTGCTCTAATAGGATCTATTTGTTCAACTGTTGGTCCGGCAGTAATTAGAATTTTTTTACCTTGTAATTTAGATGACAATCCAAATTTCTTTAAGACAAAATCAAGGACTTCTTCTGGTTCTGATGCTTTTGCTTTACCTTCTATCATGTTTGGTGATATAAAATCAATTTTATTTTTTAGAAATAAAATATTTTTTTTAACTGCTACATTTTCATACATTGATTCATGCATTGCTAAAGCCATTAGAATTGGTGTTTTTGAACCAAATCCTACAGTAAGTACTGTTGAAATTGGAGTATCATCTATTCCATTTGCAAGTTTTCCTAATGTATTTGCAGTAGCTGGATAAACAATGATTAGATCTGATCTATTATAATCTGCAATATTGATATGTTCTAGTTTACCCGTTAATTTTGTAATAACCTCATTTCCTGTTGCCCATTTCATATAATCAGGTTGAATCATTTTTGTTGAAGCACTACTCATTACACACGTAATTTTTGCTCCATGTCTCATTAGTAATCTTGCAAGTTCAATTGATTTGTATGCTGCAACGCTTCCAGCAACACACAATACAATTTTCTTACCCGAAAGTTCTGTTCCCTTTGATTCTACTATGTCTAATGATGGATGTTGTAATTCTCTTTTAGACAATTTCTTTCCTCAGTTTATTATATTCAGATTCATCCATTTGAAATTCATTTCCTTCTGCTGGAAAACTTTCTTCTTTAACTTCTGTTACGTATAATTTTACTGCATTTCTTATTTCTTCAGATAAAGATAGGTATCTTTTTGCAAATTTTGGTTTTATTTTTTCAAATAATCCTAGCATATCATGAACAACTAAAACTTGTCCATCACAATCTTTCCCTGAACCAATTCCTATTGTCGGTACAGTAATTTTTTCTGTTATTATTTTTGCAACTTGACTTGTAACCATTTCTAAAACTATACTAAATACGCCTGATTCTGTTATTATTTTTGCATCATTAATTAGTTCAACTGCACTTTCTCTTGTTTTTCCTTGAACTGTATATTTCTCAGCAGTCTGTGGTAGTAATCCTAAATGACCCATAACAGGTATTCCTGAGTCTATGATTGCTCTTATTATTTTTGCATTTTCTTTTCCGCCTTCTAGTTTTACTGCATCAGCACCTGCTTGAACAAGTTTTAATGAATTTACAACTCCATCTTTCTCATTTTGATAAGAATTAATTGGTAAATCTGATACAATTAACGAATTTTTTCTTGCATTTTTTGCAGCAGTTGTAAATCTAATCATATCTTCCATTGTTACTGAAGTAGTGTCTTCATATCCTAACATTACCATACCTGCACTATCTCCTACAAGAATGACATCAACTTGATCACATAATGTTACCATTGTGGAATCATATCCTGTTAAAACCGTAATCTTTTCCTTTCCTTTCATCTCTGTAATATCTTTGATAGTTTTATGCATTTTTTGCTCTTCTCTCTAAATTTTTTCTAATTTCTAAAATTGCTATTTTAAGATTTTTTTTATTATTATATGTTGAAGATTTTTTTGATTCCTTTTTTGATTCAGTTACAAGTAACTTCATAGCCCGTGTCACATTATCTACTATCGTAATATCTGCTGTTCTAGCAGTTCTAGATAGTGGATTTAAATCAAATGTAATAATTTTCTTTTTTGCTTTTTTTAGTGCAATTGTTCTATCACCATCTTCTAAAGGAACTAAAACAACATCTGCGGAAAATATTCCATTTTTATCAACAATTCTTCTTGCACTATCAATTCCTAATAATTTTGTTGATGTTTTTTTGTTTAATCCATAAATTTCTTTTGCGCCTGATTTTTTTAAAATTTCTCTAATTGCTTTTTTACGTTTTTCACTAGAATAAAATAAATTTACTTCAATTTTTGAATCTGTATTTTTTGCTAATTGAATTATTTCTTTAGAACATAAAGCCACAAAATTACCATTTACTGAAATAACTGAATTTTTTGCGTTTTTTAGCATAAATGCTGCTGCTTTTATTGCCTCTTTTGCAGATTTTGAGGTTTTTTCACCTATAAGATAATCAAAAGCCTCCCCTCTCCCATGAGCTAAAAGTCCTTCTTTAGCAACTAAATTATCATCAAATCCTTTAACCAATTTTTCACGAATTAGAAGAGACTCTATTCTTGGATGTGATTTAGGAATCAAAGTCATATTTTTAATTAGTTATGAAGAACCCTTGCTCCATTATTATCTACTTCTGATTTTATAATTATTCCATCAGAATATTTTTGTAAAATTTCTAAAACTTTATTTTCTTTTTCTTTTGGAATCATTGAAAAAATTGTTTCTCCAAATAACGCAATTCCACACTTAATATTATTTTTTGATAATTCATTTACTACTTTTTGCATTCTTGGTGTCATAACATCTACATATTTTGCAAATTCTAAAGACATTTCTTGAAAATGTTCATAATTTTTTGATTCCAATAATTTATTTACCATTTTACCACCAAGACCATTAATTTGTGGTAATCTTTCTTTGATGAATTTACTTGTTGAAATTGGGGAAAAACATATCATAATTATAGAAATTTTATTTAAAGTAATTTTTTGAACATGTCCGATACCTGGTGCTCCTGGTTTATCTCTAATTTCAAATCCACCATGATATGATGCTAAAACATCTCCTAATCCTGTTTTACATTCTATTTCAACATCATGTGCTATTTGTGCAACTTTAATTTTAGATAATTTACATTCTAATGCATCATTTAATGCAATAGCTAATGATAATGCAACTGCTGCACTTGAACCAAATCCATATCCGACTGGGACGTCAATTTGATGTATAATATTTACAAATTTTTCTTTTGTAGGAAATTTACTGAGAACTACTTCTGAGACCCTCATATCTCCTGATTCAAACCCGTTTACTTTGATTGTAAAATTTGAAATATCATGTTTTGTTTTGTTTCTAATTGTAACTGTAGTTTTGACACCTTTCTGTATGGAAAATCCTGCACCTAACGAACCTAGTTCTTTTGAATTCTCTTTGTCTAATTCGGCTTTGAAAAAACCTGTAATGTGTGCTGGACAAAATGCTGTTGTCATTATGATCAAATTTCATATATTTGGAAAATATTAATACTTGGCTTAAATAATATAAACTAGTATAAATTGACTACATTCACACGACGCCTACAAAAGATTGGAAGCAGTATTCTTGTTTCGCTTCCAAAAGAATGGATTGATGCAAATAATCTGAAGAAAAGCAATCAAGTTGAAATTGAAACAAATCAAAATAACCTATCAATTAGAACGCAACTAAACAAGAGACCCTCAAAAGAAGTTGTAATTTCATATCCGTTATCAAAAGGTGAGGGTATTGTACCAACAATAACTGGAGCATATCTTTTAGGATTTGACATAATTAGGATTGTTGGAAAGTCTTCTATTTCAATTACTGATAGAGAAAGTGTTCGTGGTTCTATGAGGAAATTAGTTGGACTAGAAATTATTGATGAAGATGCAGCAAATATTTCTGTTCAGTTTTTACTTGATGAGACATCAATAAACCCACAAAATATTTTAAAGCGAATGAGTTCAATTGCACTTGGAATGTTTAATGATGTTGTATTAGCTCTAAAAAATGGCGATAAAACAAATCTTGAAGCTGTAGCAAATCGTGATGCTGAAATTAATAGACAATATTTCCTTCTTGTTAGATTAATTCGAAGTACTATAATGGATACTAGATTAGCTGGTATTTTTAATCTAGAAAATATTGATATTCTGGATTATAGAATTGCTGCAAATACACTTGAAATTGCAGGTGATACTGTTGTAGAATTATCTAAATCATTAATTAAATCAAATCTATCTAAAGTGGAATTAAAAAAATTATATGATTTTGCAAAAGATATGGAAGAAATACAAATTAAATCAATTGATTCTTTTATTTCTAATAATAGAATGCTTGCAATTAATGCAATTACATTACAAAAAACTAATTCTATAAAAATCTCTAAAATTCGTTCTTCTTTAGAAAGTGAGAAGCAAATTTCTCTTGCATTATTTGATCTTATCTATATGTTTGAAAAAATTCTACAATCTTGGTCTGATATTAGTGATCTAGTTAAACCAAGTTATCAGTAAGTATTACAATAATTTTTTCTTTGCAGCATAAATCATTACTGCACAAATTGTTTTTGAGTCAATAATTTTTCCAGATTTAATCATTCCAACTAATTTTTTAATGTCCATTTTTACAACCGTGATAAATTCATCATTATCTAATTTCAAGTCAAATTTCTTTTTTGTGCCTGATGCTACAAAAATATTAATTTCTTCTTTATTGTAGCCTACTGACGGGAAATATGATACTAATTTAGTCATTTTTTTGGCCTCATAACCTGTTTCTTCAATAATTTCCCTATATGCACAATCAATTGGTTTTTCTCCTTTTTCCAAAGTACCAGCTGGAATCTCTAGAATATACCCATGTGGGAATCTATGTTGTTTTACTAACAATACTTTACCTTTTTCATCAAATGCCAACATTGCAGCTGCGCCTGGGTGTTCAATAATTTCCCTTCTAACTTTTCTATGCTCAACTTGCATATGATATGCGTTTATTTCAAATAATTTCCCTTTGAAAAGTTTCTCTTTTTTCATATTAACTTTGAAAAGTATTATTATTTAATTTGTTTGATATGTTAAATGTAATTTAGATGATTTTTTAAAATCAGTTATTGTTTTTTCTAACCATTTATTGTAAAATGAAATTTTTTTAGGAATAAATAAATCTGCAGATTTTACATTTTTTATATTTCTAACTTTTTGCGTTAATTCATCCATTTTGTAAATATTATTACTATACATAAATAAAACAATTTGATTTTTTGCAATAAATGGAACTTGTAAGTATGTGTTAGATAATTCCTTGTTCATTTTTTCTAACGTTTCTTTCAAATTACTTTCTACCCATGTCATTATTGCATATGGAATAAATTTTTTCATTTTTTTAGGATCATAACTTACAGTAAATTTAATTCCTTCATTTTTGTGTAATTTTTCAATACATCTTGTTATTGTTTTTGTTGACATTTTTGTATTTTTTGCAATTATTTCAATTTTTTGTCTTGGATCTTTTAGTAATTCTTCTAAAATTTCCAAATCTGTTTTTGTTAAATTCGTATTGAATCCTGGATTTTCTGCTTCAAAAATCGATAAAAGTTTAAAATCTTTCATTAGTTTTTTTGCAAGTTCAATTTTCTGTTCTAAATCTTCTTTTACAATAATACTGCAAACTGTTATTCCGCCAACACATGGTGCTACAAAATGCGGTTCTCCTACTAGACTTACTTGCTCTAAAATTTCTTTCATGTTTTCTCCAGATATTACAAAATACAAAACACCGTATCCTAATACTGGTGGTTCAACTTGAACGATAAATTCTTCAAGAATCTCTAATTTTTGCATTTTACGTATTCTTGCGTTTACTGCTCCCCCCGACATTCCTAAATTAATTCCAATTTGTCTGTCTGATTCTCTACAATTGTTTAATAATTCACTTAAAATCTTAATGTCAAAATTGTCCATTATATCACTTATAGTGCCTCCATAAAATATAGAAATAACTAATATCATATAAAATTGTCTATAATTTAGCACTAGGAATAATATATGTTATATATTAGACTTTTTTTATTATTTTATGGATTACCGTATGAAATTAGCAAAAAGGATGCTATTCAATAAAAGAGGTAGTTTGTATGGTGCAATTTTGGCTGTAACAATTGGAATTTTAGTAATTCATGTAAATTTTGTAATATTTCAGGGTCTTTTTGATGCAATAGTTAGAGACATTAGTGATTATCGAAATGGTGATGTTCTTGTAACTAATGAAGATGATTACATCGATAAATCTGATTCATCAATAATTAGTTGGTTTGAAAGAATTCCATATGTTGAAGCAGCTGCACCGCGGCTTTCATCGACGGCAGAAATGGAAATTATAAAAAATGGTAATTTAATTGAAAAAACTAGAATACCTGTAGTTGGTGTTGATCCATTTAGAGATATTAGAGCATCTACTGTTCATGAAACTGTTAAAGATGGAACTTATGTTTTCACAAGAAATTCTATTGTATTGGGAAATACTGTGGCAAATGATCTTGGAGGAGCTATAGTTGGTGATAATGTCAAAGTCATGATAGTTGATAGATGGGGAGAAGAACAAACTAAAAGATTTACTGTTTCTGGAATTGCAAAATCCCCTGGTGGTCAAGGATTTGATTATAGTGCAGTTATCCATATTGATACATTACGGGATATGACTGACAGAACAGGTCAAACAGGATCAATTATGGTAAAATTAAAAGATCCAACTAAAGCATTAGAAGTAAAAGAATTTTTCTTATTATCATTTCCAAATGATGATTTCTTAGCAGAAACAATAGAGGAATCAGCTGAACAACAACTTGCTGGTTTTAGATCTGGTATAGCAATGATTAACATGATTGGGTATTTTGGAATGATGTCTTCTGCATTTGCAGTTGTTACTATTCAAATGATGTTAGTAAATGGAAAAACTAGAGAAATTGGTGTAATGAGAGCAATTGGTGCTAAAAGAAAGGATATTTTGATAATTTTTATTTTTCAAGGTATGTTAATTGGAGCAATTGGTGCTGGAGTTGGAACCGCAACCGGATTAGGCTATACATTTTACGCAAAAGAAACAAAGATGTCATTCAATAATAGTTTGCCACTTGAAGTAACTTACAATTTGGAAAAAATTGTTCAAACTGCTTTGGCTTCATTTATTTTGGCTATTATTGCATCATTGTATCCATCGTATAGAGCTACAAAATTACTACCTGTGGAGGCGATGAGATCTGGCTAGAGTACTAGAGGTTAATCATTTAACCAAAATTTATGGTGATGGGGATAGCAAAGTAAAAGCTCTTGATGATGTATCTTTTTCAATTGAGGAAGGTCAAGTTGTTTTAATTGTTGGAAGTTCAGGTTCAGGAAAATCTACATTATTGAACATGATTGGACTTTTAGATAGTCCAACAAATGGGGATATTTTTATTGATAAAATTAATACTACAACTCTTAATGATGACCAAATCTCATCATTTAGAAATAAAAAATTAGGATTTATTTTTCAATTTTCTAATCTTTTAAGCGATCTTTCAGTTTTAGAAAATATATTATTGCCAATACAAATTGCTGGTACTAACTCTACTACTGAAAAAGATGCTATAGATTTGCTAAAATCAGTTGGATTAGAAGATCAAATACATAAACGTGCAAATAAAGTTTCAGGTGGACAGGCTCAAAGAGTAGCTATCGCACGAGGTTTAATCAATAAACCTTCAATTGTTTTAGCTGATGAACCAACTGGTAATCTTGATTCAGTTACTTCACAAATAATAGTTGATTTAATGAAATCTATGGCAAAAAATCTTAATCAAACTTTTGTTATTGTTACTCACGATAGACAACATTTTGGAAATGTTGACAAAGTTATTACAATTAAAGATGGCAAAGCATTTGAAGGAGAAGAATCTTCAACAATGGAGATTACTGTATAATGAATTCTAAATTTTTATTAATATTATTTTTAATTGGATTTGTACCGTTTATTTTTACAAATTCATATGCTGATTGGAAAGATGGACCAATAGAATCTGGAAACTTTGGTGATTCAGCATTTGAAAGAAGTTTTGGTGATGTAAAATTACTAGATGCATATTTTGGTAAGATAGATAATAAAATAGAAGTTGGAACTGGAGACAGTAATGTTCCATTTACAATCGAATTTGCCAATGTAGGAACTCAAGATATTACGGGAATTGAAGGAAAACTTGCATTACCTTTAGGATTTTCAGGCTCAGATGGTCCTGGCTCTGCAATTAATGCTAATACAAATACAAATTCTTTAGCTGGCAAGAATTTCTATCTAACTTTTTATGTAAATTTAGATAAAAATATACAAATTCAACAATATTCTGGAACTGTAAAAGTTGATTATTCAAGATTAAGAGAATCTGGTGTTAGAACATCTTTTTCAACTTTTGATTTTAAAGTAACTGGGGACAGTACAATTAACGTACGAGCATCAGAATCGTTTCTTACATCATTAACATCAAATAATATTGTTGTTGATATTGTAAATGATGGAACTGCACCAATGTCTGGAGTTGATGTAATTGTCAATAATGTACAAACATCGCTTTCATCAAATACTGCATCAATTACAAATATTGAAAATGTTCTAATGTTAGAATCAAGTTGGGATCTTGGAAATATTCCTGCAGAGTCACGCAGTTCTTTTATTGCAAATGTGTATATTCCTGAATCTTTAAAGGGTGATACTTTACGAATCCCTCTATCTATTTCATATTATAATACACATGGTGACAAAGAAACTATTTCAAAGATTCTTGATTTCTATATTCGAGGTTTAATTGATCTTACTATTTTTAATGTAAAAGTAATTGAATTATCTGGAACACAAATGGTAATTGGTGAAATAATTAATGAAGGAAATGAGGATGGATTATTTGGTTTTGTAACTCTTGATGCTAACGGAGATTCTAATATTAAATCCAATACTCAATTTATTGATGAAATTGAAACTGATGCACCGGTTCCATTTAACATTCCAATTGAGTTTGATGGAGAACCAAAATATGGTGAACACGATGTTACAATTACTGTAAGATACAAAGATAGTGTAAGAGATGAAATTTTCTTACCATACAAAACTACAATTTTAATTAATGAACCATCTAATCTTGATGAGAATAGTTCTGATCCTACAATGATAATTATTCCAATAATTTTGGTTATTGGTTTTGCAATTTTTATAATTCGTAGGCGTAAAAAAGCAGCATTATCTGGAAATAAAGATTAATCTTAAATTTAAAAAGTATGAATAAAATGAAATTAAAATTAACTATTACATTTTTAATTATTGTATTAACAATAGGTAGTATAATTATTGTAACTGATTTTATTTTTAATTTGAAATATGTAGAAATTACTACTAACCCATATGAAAATTTACAAAAATATCAAAATGAATTAGAAAAAATCAACGAATACAATCAAGAAATTTTAAAAGATTTAGAATATCAAATTAAAAATTCTGATGATGTTAATATTTCTCAGATAAATAATGAGATTGATATAATTAATAACGTGATTAATCAAAATAAGTTAGAACTGGAAGAAATACTTACCAAATTATCTCAAATTGAATCTAATCCTTAAATTCTAAAAAATATTTTATTTTTTTCTAAATTCATATAGTAATTTGTAAGGAGATTATTGTTGTTAAATCACCGAAAATTAACTTTTATCGGAGTTATTTTGTTAGTCATAACTTTTTTGATTAACTACTATCATCAACAGTATCATCCTGATATTGGATTTAATTATGCATATGTTTCAGGAATTTTAATGTTAATTTCATTTGCTGCTAGTTTTCTTATATTTACTAAGGATAATTTAAAAAATTAATACAATAAATAATTAGGCTCAAATTCAATTTAGATCTAGGATTATAAGCAATTATTAGATATTCATACTATGCCTGGAGATGAAATTGAAGTTCCAAAGGAATTACGTGAATTTATGCCTGAAGGTGCCAAAGAAACTATTCTTGGACAAAAAAATGGGGCGCAAAAACAATATCGTTATGGTAATTTGCATATTAGAGAATACGATGATAAATTTTTAGTTCATACTGACAAAGTTGATCCTAGAGTTAATCCAATTGGTCATTTGGTACATGATGCTCCTGAAGTTTTAATTGGTATTGCATGTGGAATATTTACAGGTGTTATTACTGCAAAAAAGTTTTCTTATAAAAATTCTAAGAAAATGTCTCTAGCTAAACTTTTAGAATCTTCATTAATTTCTGGATATTTAGGATACATGGCAACTAAAAATATTAAAAAATATTTAGAGTGATTTTATGTATACAATCAGAACTGTAAAAATACTAATCAAACTTTTACCATCTATTTTGGCATTACGTAAAGATAGAAAAAAATGGATTAATCAAAATAAAAATGAAATTGATTTAAATCAATTTAAAAAAAATGCTCATAAAATACTTGAAACTTTTATTTCATTAGGACCTGTTTATATCAAGTTAGGACAATGGCTTTCTTCTAGAGCTGATATTTTACCACAACCCTATTTACAAGAATTATCAAAACTTCAAGACAATGTTCCCGCTGCACCATTTGATCAAGTTAAACCAATAATTGAAAAAGATATTGGGCTGATTAATGAAAAATTTGATCATATAGATCCTGTTTCTATTGCTGGTGCATCATTAGGACAAGTTTATCGAGGATCTATTTCTGGTCAACAAATTGTAATTAAAGTAAAAAGACCTGGAATTGAAAAAGTTGTAGAAAAAGATCTAAAAATTCTGAACAAAATTCTACCTCTTGCATTACGATTTGTAGATTCAAATTTAAGATATTCTGCAAAGGTTATGCTTTCACAATTTATTGAAACTATTCATGAAGAAATGGACTACACAAATGAATCCAAAAATCTCAAAGAAATTAAAAATGACATGGCAGAAAACAATAAAGTAATCATACCTTCTGTTTTTGATGACTTTTCTTCAAAAAATGTTCTAACAATGGAATATCTGCCTGGAATTAAGGTTACCAATGTAGATGCTTTAGAGGAGAAAAATATTGATCGGGAACAATTAGTCATTGATGTCCATCAGGTTTTCTTCACAATGCTTCTCAAACATTCAATTTTTCATGCAGATCCGCACCCCGGTAATATTTCTGTGACTGATGATGGAAAATTAATTCTATATGATTTTG
>ERZ890510.621-NODE-621-length-27360-cov-6.711445_pt1 | contig 27360 bp, 32 predicted proteins | sample MGYA00521265_ERZ890510 | MGnify/ENA primary metagenome ERZ890510 (study PRJEB32303, sample SAMEA104408624) | aquatic metagenome | biome: Brackish water; feature: Chemocline; material: water | place: Baltic Sea | collected 2014-10-26T21:54:00 | depth 110 m ... | reverse complement strand
CGCCTATGGGAAATTCCCCGACTACCTGCGCGTTGCCATGGCCATCGGGGCTTTGGCCGTCTGTTTTGTGGTGGCTTCCATAGGGGATCGCCAAACGACTGCAGAGCGAAGCAAATGATCGAGACAGAGGCAATGCACGCCACCTCCCTCAACAGCGCGATCAAGAAAATCTCGACGCTCTTGCTTTCACTCACGATTCTTGGAGCGGCTGTTAGCCCAAGGAATGCATTTGCTGATGCATTAGGCGATGCCTACACAGCATACCAATCGAGAAACTATGCAGTTGCTCGCGATATTTGGACGAAGCTATGCGACGTAAGAATGACAGTTCCAAGAAGACGGCAAGCTTTGATGACCTCGTGAAGTCACTGCTCATTTGTCGCCTCTCACTCGCGCCCGCCACTCCCACGCCTTCTCGCACTGACGCGCATGCACGCCAACTCCAGCCGCCTTTGCTTCCGCCTCCTGCTCTACATAGTCGCGTGAGTAGCGGATAACAGTTACTTCTACCCAGCTATTAACCAGTGTCCCTGCTTTATCAAATGCTAGTCGAACCTGAATTGGAGTCGGCAAGCCGGCATAGTCGATTGTGCCTCCAAAGTGCCGCACAGCCACGGGAGCAGCCAGAAGCGGCGGCAAGCCGTCTGTACGCCATCCAGAGAGAAGCCCCTTGCTTCCAAGAAGCATGGCATCAGCAAAATCGCGCATATACTGGTTCGTCGTATCACCAAAATTTAGGACGTGCACTTCGGCCCGCGATAAATCGACATTAGCTTTCAAGGCCCATTCAAAGCCAAACTTTCGCGCACTTTCCTTATCGGCGAGCTTACGAACATCAACAAACCTGAGATCGGTCATCAGCAAGATGCGTGGAACGCCAAGAGTGAGATCTACGAGACGTCCACCGGCGACAAGCGCCCGAACAAAGCCGTCAGACGCTACGGGCCGGGCAGCCTTATCATCACCTTCTACCTGTCGGTTAACTTGGGTTAGTGCCTCTAGAATCCTGGCCTGAAACGACTCCACCTGCCGCTTAACCTGCGCACCAGTGTCCCGGCCAAAGAAGCGATCTGCTGCTGAATCAGCCTTTTCCCGCTCTGCGCGTTCGTTGGTGCTCAGGTTTGGCGAACAGCCAAGAAAGAGCGGGACCATTTCGCTTCCATCGGCCCGTGCGACCATGATGATAAGACGCTCACCCGCTTCCATATTGTTGGTTGAGATGCCTTCTCGCGCATCCGCGAGTTCAATTATCGCTCGCACCCATCGCTTGTCTCCCGTCTTTGATTGACCGCCGTCCCTAGCCCTCAGCGCCCCCTCGTCGACCACGACTATTGTCTGTCGCAACGCGGATGCTCCGGCGCGGCGACACGGCTCCTCGAATCGCACCGGTTCATAAGCATAAGCTAGCGATGGAACGATCCAAATCGCCGACATCGCCCATCCGAGTAGACTGCGCATAGCTATTCTCCGCGCTATATGGGTGAACTTAGTAGGCCAGCGATAGACGAATTGGCTCAGCCAAATAGGTAAGAAAGAGTTCTTCCGGGTGCAGCTCGGCGATCTGAAGGCTGAAATAGAAAAGATGGGTCTGCAAAGTTCTTGGACGCTTACCGCCGAAGCCGCAGAGTACAGAGAAACCTTGTCTATTAATGCTCAGATCGGCGCCGACGCGGAAGCACGGGTACGTTGGTTGCGACAACAGAGCAAGGTAGATCCCGTTACTTTTGATAATGAATCGTCGGATGAAGAGGCGCTTCAGCAATCCGAAGTTTAGTAATAAGGCTCCGTCGGCGCGGCGGTCCCGTGTGGGGCGGTGGTTAGAGATTTAAGAGAACAACCAAGTTACTCCCATACCGCGCCCTGCTGGCGCCGCACTTTCTCTCTCGACAGTGCCGTGGGATTGAGCATCGTCGGCGAGCTTAGCTTGCCCGCACGCCCGGCGACCGGGAGGCGCCGATCGAAGAGCGCACTGCTCCCTTGCGACCCGGTCTCCGTGCGTGAGTTCTGAGCGCGCCTGCGTTCGAGCGACGCAATTGCGGACGGCAACGACGGCCGGCACCGCGGCGGCGGTAGGCGGTCGGGCCCGACCTCGCGCAGAGCTCGACATAGGACAACAACGGATGGCCTGATCTACCGAACGGACTACATCCCCTGCTTTGTCGCCCCGCCAGGACATGCTATAAATACACACTGTTTCCCTTAACGACCAATGATGACCGCAAGCCCGACCCCCGCTGCCGAACGCATGCGCCGTCACCGCGAGCGCCGGCGCGACGGCATGCGCTGCCTTTGGATCGAGTTGCGCGACACGGAGATCGACGTGCTGGTGCAGCGCGGACTGCTCAAGGAAGAGACGCGTCACGATCAGAACGCGATCGCCGACGCGCTCTACGATCACCTCGAACGCACTCTGGATCCAGTAGCGTGACGCTGACGGTCGAGAGGCTGGCCAACGACACGATTGATGTGCGCGAGCTTCACCGTGCCGGGCTGCTCGCGGGCGACTGGGTCACCCTCCGACCGTTGTTCCGATGGCCTAGCATCGCGACGATGCGCGTGGCCCGGTATCGGATCCTGGTCGAGCTGCGTAACCAGTCGGCCCCACAGTCGATCCGGGTATCGTGGACACCCTGCCACTACGGCGGCTTTCGGCCTTGGTTACATTGCTCCTACTGCGATCGACGGATTGCGCGTCTCTTCAAGGGGTTCGGCGGCTATTGCTGCCGGGTCTGCTGCGGAAGCCCGATCTACGAGAGCCAACGTCGGAGCGCGAAGGGGCGGGCCTGGCTGCAGGCCTACAGGCTCAGGCAGCGTCTCGGCGGCTCGCGGCCGGTTGTCGATGCCATCCCACCTCGACCACGCGGCATGGGGCTGAAGACCTACGCACGGCTGTGCACGCGGGTAGAGCGACTAGAACTGCCGCTGGTTGGCAGCCGCGTGTTGCGTTACGCGCCACGGTGGATCGCGCCGCTCGCCTACTAATGATTTAGGTGGCTTATCTGTGGGCGACCTCGATCGCCGGCAAATAAATCGTGCCCACGACGCCGGGCTTGGTGCGAGGACTTGCCCGCACCTATACTCACCTTTCCGTCCGCTAGTTCAGCGCTGCGCGTACTGTCTTTCGCAGCGGGCCCCAGAATGTCGCGGGGCGATCAGCGGTTATCGACGTTATGGGGAATGAAGGGCGCGCGAAATTGGTGGGGTTCCGCGCAAGCGACTTGTGGGGCCTTTTGTGGGGTCTGGTGAGTCAATCAACCAGAAATATCAATTATATCAATAGTTTAAGTGATGTTATTGGCGTCCCCGAGAGGATTCGAACCTCCGACCTCCGGTTTAGGAAACCGCTGCTCTATCCGGCTGAGCTACGGGGACGTGGCGGCCGATATAGCACCCACCCTTGCGAACGTCTGCCCTTTTCAGGTGCGTCCGCGCCACGGCGCCTGCCGCAACAATGCGGCGGGCAGCAACAACGCTGCCAGCAACAACGGATGCGCCACCCAGTGCCAGGCCAGCGCGCCCATCACCACGCCGCCGAGGTAGGCGAGCCACATACCGGCGATCGCCGCCCCACCAACCGCTCCCGGCGCTGCTGTCCCGGACGAACGATCGAAGCGCCCGAGGAATGCCTGCATCATTTTCTGCAAATTGCCCGTCAGGACGACGGTGTTCAGGCTGGCGCCGCCGAATCGCGTCATGGTGGCATTCTGCAGTCCCATGGCGAAGGCGAGAACCGGCGCCGCCAGGTGGGGCGCGATCAGCGACGCCGCGGCGATCGCGATAGCTTCCATGGCAAAGAGTACTGCAAGCGGAGTTCTTCGTTGCATCAAGGAGCTGACGGCAACGCCCGTCAGGAACGACGCAATGACAATGGCACTCCGCACCGCGTCGTCAAAATTCGCGCCTGCCATCGCGATACCGAGCAACACCGTGTTGCCGGTCATCGCGCCCGCGAACGCACCGAACGTCATGAATCCCACGGCATCGGCATAGCCGGCGACGATCGCCAGAACGGCCGCCTGCCAGGCGGTGTTGTCGGATGATGTACGTTCGCCGGACAAGAAGCGCTTCGAACCCCCGATTTCTTGCCAGTTGAGCAGGCCCATACTAGGGTCGTCCATATCAAGTCCGGGTCGATAGTGGATAATCCGACCCAAACCCGCCGATGAAGATGCAAGGGATGGCGAGATGATCCGATGCGTGCGGATTTGGACCGGCGAAGATGAGAACTCCCACTTCGAGGAAGGCTGGATCGACCTCGAGCCCGGTGCGCATGGTGACCTTCTCAGCAGCAAGCTGAACGTCACAACGGCTTCGTTCCAGGAAACCAACCCCGGCGGCACGCTGGCGTGGCACACCGCACCGGTACGTCAGCTCGTCATCACACTAAGTGGAACGCTGGATTTCCAGACGCGTGGCGGCCAGCACTTCGTGCTGGCACCTGGCGACATCTTGCTGGCCGAGGACACCGCCGGTGGCGGCCACACCTGGAAGTTGGTCGACGACCAGCCTTGGCGTCGCGTCTACGTCGTGCTCAGCCATGGCGCAGCAGTTCCGTTCAAGCCTGCCAATTAGATGGCGTCACAGCCGCGGAGACATCCATGACCGACATTACCGCAGCCGAGGAAGTGGATGTGGTCCTGGTTGGGGCTGGCATCATGAGCACCACGCTCGCAGTGTTCCTGAAGGAACTGCAGCCCCATCTGAAACTCGAGGTCATCGAAAGGATGCCGGGCGAGGCCCAGGAAAGCTCCAACGCCTGGAACAACGCCGGCACCGGTCATGCCGCCAACTGCGAGTTGAACTACACGCCGATGCGGCCGGACGGCAGCGTCGACATCGCCAAGGCGCTCGAGGTCAATGTCGAGTTCGACCTGTCGCGACAGTTCTGGTCGTATCTCATCAAGAAGGGTGCCATCGCCTCACCGGACAATTTCATCCACCCGGTGCCGCACATGAGTTTCGTGATCGGCGCCGACCGCCAGGCCTTCCTCAAGAAGCGCCATGCCGCGATGAGCGCCCATCACTGCTATCACGGCATGGAGTACTCCGAGGACCACGCCAGGATCGCCGAATGGGCACCACTGGTCATGGAGGGGCGCGATCCCAAGCAGGCTGTCGCCGCCACCCGTATCGTGAGCGGCGCCGACGTGAACTACGGCGCCTTGACCAGCAACCTGATGAACTACCTGAAGCGTCAGGACCGCTTTGCCGTGCATTTCTCGCAGGCCGTGACCCATCTGCACCGGCGGCCGGGCGGTGGCTGGCGGATTGACGTGAAAGACGAGATCTCTGGCGCGAAGCGCTCGATCGACACTCGCTATGTGTTCCTGGGCGCCGGCGGCGCCGCGCTGACACTCCTGCAGAAATCCGGCATCCCCGAGGCCAAGGGCTTCGCGGGCTTCCCGGTGAGCGGCATCTGGCTGCGCTGCGGCAAGGCGGAAGTGGCCGAGCGACACTCCGCCAAGGTGTATGGCATGGCGGCCTCCGGTTCACCGCCGATGTCGGTGCCCCATCTCGACACACGTATCGTCGACGGCAAGCGCTCGCTGCTGTTTGGGCCCTACGCCGGCTTCTCGACCAAATTCCTCAAGCACGGCTCGCTGCTCGACCTGCCACTGTCGTTGCGGCCCGACAACCTCCTGCCGCTCCTGGCCGTGGCGCGAGATAATTTTCCGCTGACCGAATACCTCGTCGGCCAAGTGCTGCAGAGTTCGGCCCATCGTTTCAAGGCGTTGCGCGAGTTCTATCCGACGGTGAAGGAGTCCGACTGGGAACTCGACGTTGCCGGCCAGCGCGTGCAGATCATCAAGGCGGACCGCAAACACACCGGCGTCCTGGAATTCGGTACCGAGATCGTGGCGTCCGCCGACGCATCGGTCGTAGCGCTGCTCGGCGCCTCGCCCGGTGCTTCGACGGCGGTGTGGATCATGGTGCACATGCTGGAGAACTGCTTCCACGAGCAGCTCGTCGGCCACTGGGTGCCTAAGCTCAAGGAGATGATCCCCTCCTATGGTCACGACCTGAAGACCGACGCCGCGCTCACCGAGCGCATCCGCAGGGAGACGGCTGAGGTTCTGGGACTGCAGACGGCTTGAGCTCCGTCCGGGAAGCGCTCGACGTCCTGCTGCGCTTCGGCCGACTGATGATGCAGGCGGGCGATACCGCATTCCGCGTGCGCGAGTCGATGGGTGCTCTGTCCGATCGCCTCGGAATCGAGGCTCTCGCGGTACAGATCGCGCTCAACGGCTTGACGGCCAGCGCACGCCAGGGTGGCGATTTGGTGACGATCACCTGCGAAGTCGGCCCACCGGGCATCAACGCCTGGCGCATCGCGGCCCTGGAAAGGCTCGCCCACGAGGGCGGCGGCGACCTCACACCCGATGCCCTCGCCCGGGAACTGGACGCCATCGAGGCAGTGCCCGCCCTGCGATCGATCGCGACGGTGGCGATCGCCATCGGTCTCGCCTCCGGCGCCTTCTCCTACTTGAACGGCGGCGACTCGCTGGGCACCGCGATGGCCGTCGTTGCCGGCGGCTTCGGCCAGTCACTGCGGGCCCTGCTGTTGCGGCATCGGGGCAACCAGTATGCCGTGACCGCGCTCACGACCGTCGCGACCGCCAGCCTCTACTGCATCGGCATCGCCACACTGGGCGCCACCGGCTTCGGGCCCGGCCATGCGGCGGGTTTCATCTTTTCCGTGCTGTTCCTCGTGCCGGGCTTCCCGCTCGTGGCCTCGCTGCTCGACGCCGTCCAGCATCAGCCCGTTGCGTCGCTCAGCCGGCTTTTCTACTCAACCATGATCCTGCTGGCTGCCGCCATCGGCCTCTCGGCCGTGGCCGCCGTCGCTGGCCTCGCCGCCACCGTGGCACCCGCGACGCCGCCCAGCATCGTTCCTCTCGCGCTGGCCTTGCGTGCGCTGGCGAGCCTGCTTGCGGGCTTCGGCTTCGCTGCGCTCTACAACAGCTCGACACGCGTCGTGCTGGCCGTCGGTGTCCTGTCGCTGCTCGGCAACGAATTGCGGCTTGCGCTGCATGATCTCGGCATGCCGCTGCCGCCCGCGACCTTCCTCGGCGCCCTGCTGGTCGGCCTGCTGGCGTCGCTGGTGGAGGCGCGCCTGCACGAGCCGCGCATCACCGTGACGGTGCCCAGCATCATCATCATGACTCCGGGCCTGTTCGCCTTCCAGACCATCGTCATGCTGAACCAAGGCCAGGTGCTGACGGCCTTGCAGGCGGGTGCCAACTTCTGCTTCGTGGTCGGCGCCATGGCCATGGGCCTCGCCGCCGCCCGGTTCGTAACCGAGCGGCGCTGGCTGGTTGAAAGCTGAGGCGCTACTCGGTCGCGACGTACGGCCGGACCATCTTCTTCGGATCGACGACCTTGTCGAACTCGGCCTCGGTCACGAAACCGAGCTTGAGAGCCGCCGCTTTCAGCGTGAGATCGTTGTCCATGGCGTAGTGAGCGATCTTCGAGGCCTTGTCGTAGCCGATCACCGGAGCGAGTGCCGTCACGAGCATCAGGGAGCGATCCACGTATTCCTTGATCTTCTTCAGGTTGGGCTTGGTGCCCTCGACCAGGAACTTGCGAAAGTTGGTGCAGCCATCGGTCATCAAGGTGATCGAGTGCGTGATGTTGTAGATCATCAGCGGCTTGTAGACGTTCATCTCAAGATAGCCGCCGGCGCCGCCCATGCCGACCGCCACGTCGTTGGCCATTACCTGCACCGACAGCATGGTGAGCGCTTCGCACTGGGTGGGATTAACCTTGCCCGGCATGATCGAGGAGCCGGGCTCGTTCTCGGGTATCTCCAGTTCGGCGAAGCCGGCACGCGGACCACACGACATCAGGCGGATGTCGTTGGCGATCTTGTAGAGCGAGACAGCCAGCGTCCGGAGCGTGCCCGAGAGCTGAACCAGCGCGTCGTGTGAACCCTGCACGGTGAACTTGTTGGGCGCCGACACGAAGGGCAGCTTGGTGAGCTTGGCGATCTCCGCCGCCGCCGCCTCGGCGAAACCCGGGGCGGCATTGATCCCGGTACCGACGGCGGTGCCGCCCAGCGCCAGACGATAGACGCCCTTCAGCGCATCCTGCAAGCGATCGAGATCGTCGGCCAGCATGCCGGCGTAGCCCGACCACTCCTGGCCCAGCGTGATCGGCGTCGCATCCTGCATGTGAGTGCGGCCGATCTTGACGATGTCGTCCCATTCCTTCGCCTTGGCCGCGATCGAATCGTGCAACGCCTGGACCGCCGGAACCAGCCGCCCGGTCACGTTGACCGCCGTGGCGACGTACATCACCGACGGGAAGGTGTCGTTGGACGACTGGGACATGTTGACGTGATCGTTGGGATGAACCGGCTTCTTGCTGCCGAGCGGCGTACCGGCGATCTGGCAGCAACGGTTCGATATGACCTCGTTCACGTTCATGTTGAACTGCGTGCCACTGCCGGTCATCCATACATGCAGTGGGAACATCTCGTGGTGTTGGCCCGCCAGAATTTCATCGCACACCTGCGCGATCAGCTTGTGGGCCTGGTCGTCGAGCCGCTTGCCGTCATGGTTGGCGTTGGCCGCCGCTTTCTTCAGGGTGGCGTAGCCTGTGACCATCTCGCGTGGAATCAGGTCCTTGCCGATACTGAAATGCTCGAGCGAGCGCTGGGTCTGGGCGCCCCAGAGCTTGTCCGCTGGAACGCTCACTTCGCCGAGGCTGTCGGTTTCCTTGCGGACGTCTGCCACGTGTCACCTCATCCGTTGTCAGCCGGACAGTACCACACCTCTAGTCGTCTGCCCGCTTGCTTCGCAGGGACTTGACGGCGCCGTGGTGTTTCTTATCGTCGACGCGGCGGCGCTTGGCTGCTCTGCTGACTCTCGTCTTTTTGCGGAACGTCGGCGGTCGGGCCGCTTCGCGGACCAGAGCGACGAGACGCTCGAGCGCCTCTTCGCGATTGCGCTTCTGGCTGCGCTGACCTTGCGCCACCAGAACGATAACGCCGTCGCGCGTCAGGCGCCGTCCCGCCAGGCGTTCCAGCCTGTGGCGCACGTCATCGGTCAGCGACGGTGAATGGCGCACGTTGAAGCGTAGCTGCACCGCCGTCGATGTCGTGTTGACGTGCTGGCCACCCGGCCCCGTGGCGCGCACGAAACTTTCCTCGATCTCGGACGGATCGAGCGTCAGCGCGCCCGTGACCCAGATCGGCGCGGCTTTGGCCGCCGAGGTCATTTGGGTCCGCGCGTTTCCTGGTAGCGCGCCTCAATGCGATCCCAGATCTGGGCCTCCAGCGACACGCCATCGAACCGGTTGATCTGCTGCAGGCCCGTCGGTGAGGTGACGTTGATTTCCGTGAGGTAATCGCCGATCACGTCGATGCCGACGAAGATCAAGCCAAGCCGTGCAAGCTCCGGCCCGATGATCTTGCAAAGTTCGATGTCGCGCTTGGTGAGTGTTGCCTTCACCGCGACACCGCCGACATGCATGTTGGAGCGGGCCTCGCCCGCGGCCGGCACGCGGTCGATCGCGCCCACCGGCTTGCCATCGATCAGGATGATGCGCTTGTCGCCCTTGCGTACCTCGGGAAGATATCTCTGGGCGATCACCGGCTCGCGGCTGCGCTGCGAGAACATTTCCAGCAGCGAGTTGAAATTCTCGTCATCGGGCTTCACGCGGAACACGCCGGCGCCGCCGTTGCCGAACAGCGGCTTCAGGATGATGTCCTTGTGCTCGTCGCGGAAGGCCCGCAGAGCGCGTGCGTCGGCAGTGATCAGCGTCGGCGGCATCACATTGTCGAAGTGCGTGACGAACAATTTCTCCGGTGCATTGCGCACGCTGGCGGGATCGTTGACCACCAGCGTCGTGGGATGGATGTGCTCCAGAACATGCGTAGTGGTGATGTATGACATGTCGAACGGCGGATCCTGGCGCAGCAGGATCACGTCGATCTTCGACAGGTCGAGCATCTCCGCCTCGCCCAGGGTGAAATGATTGCCTTTCTCGCGCCTCAGGCTCATCGGCTGGGCCCGCGCCAGCACCTTGCGGTCGCGGAAGATCAGATCCGGCGGCGTATAGTGCCATAGCGCATAGCCCCGCCGTTCGGCTTCGAGTCCCAGGACGAACGTCGAGTCGCCGTCGATGTCGATGGTCGAGACATGGTCCATCTGGATGGCGACATTGAGCTTCATGGGAGTTTCCTGGACTGATAGGCGGATCGGGGGTGGACGCCGGGATCAGTTAAGCCCGCGGCGCAATTCCTGCAACAGGGCTGTCGCACGCTGGCGCAGTTCGGGATCGCCACGACCGTCATCGACCGTGAGAAAGAGCTCGAACGCGGCGATCGCGGCCCGCCGCTTGTCCAGCCGGGCATTGATCTGCCCGGCTTCGAACAGCAGCTCCGGCCGGTCCGGAGCGATCGCCAGCATGCGGTCGAGCGACTGCGCGGCGGCGTCCCATTCCTCGCGCCTGGCAAGCCGGAGGCGGACATTGTTTTCCAGTCGCAGCAGCACTTCGCGGTCGGACACGGGATCGAAATGGGCGGGAAGAAGCTCGGCCGTCGGCCCCAGGACCTGGCGCAGGAGACCGCGCAGATCGGCGGCATCGCGGGCGCAGCCGTCGTGAAACGGATCGATCACATGCCGCGCGCCGTCGATTTCGACACGGATCAGGAAATGACCGGGAAACGCCAGGCCTTCGGCCTGCCAGCCCTGGGTCCGCGCGACATGGAGATAGAGGATCGACAGCGCCACCGGCAGTCCCTTGCGCCGCTCGATCACCCGCGCGAGGTCGGCGTTCTGCAGGTCGTCATAGGTCTCGTTGTCGCCGCGATAGGCATAGGACCGGGCGATCACCTCGGCCAGCACGTCGGGGCGGGCGCCACGCCGGCTCACGAGATCGGCGAGGTCGGCCGACATCGCGGCCACATGCTGGCGAAACGGTGCAAGATCAACCGCTTCGCCACGCCGCAGTGTGCTCAGCGCCAGAGCCGCCTCGAGAAGCTCCAGGCGCTCACCGTCGCCCGCACACAGAGCGCGCAGACCGGCAAGTTTCTTGTGGGCTTCCTGCTCGACGTTCGACACGCGCTACTCCGGCGGCCGCCAGACGTCGGGCAAATGGCGCGGCCATATGTGCCGCCACAAAGAGCCACTCACCAGAATCGCGTCGAAGCGCACCGAACTGTCGGCATAGCGCGGATGGCGCGCGAGGAACAGGCTGGCGGCGCGCGACACCCGGCCGAACTGGCGGGCGCCCAGGGCATCGGCCGCCATCGCCATGTCGGCCCGTGCCTTGACCTCGACGAAGGCCAGCACGCCGCCGCGCCGCGCGACGATGTCGATCTCTCCGAGCCGGGTCTTGTAGCGCCGGGCGAGAATCGAATAACCGGCCAGGCGCAGCCGCCACACCGCGCGCCACTCGGCGGCATGGCCCAGGCGCTGCGCCTTGCGCCGGGTCTCGGTGGTCACGACGATGCCTGGCGTTTCAGCTCCAACGCGCGGGCATAGACGTCGCGGCGCTTGAGGCCGAAGCGCGCCGCCACCTCGGCCGCCGCATCCTTGACCGATGCGCCGCCGGCTGCCGCCGCACGCAAGGCCTCGTCGAGCACGGCGGCGGCGGGTGCCGCGGCCTCGCCCGGCGGCCCGATCACGATCACGATCTCACCCTTCACGTCGGGATGCGCGGCGTAGTGGGCGGCAAGTTCGGGGAGCGGCGCGCGGCGCACCTCCTCGAACAGCTTGGTGAGTTCGCGCGCGATGGCGGCGGGGCGGTCTCCCAGAAGATCGGCGAGATCGACAAGCGAGACACCCAGCCGGTGCGGCGCCTCGAAGAACACCAGGGTGGCCGGCATGCCAGCGACAGCCCCGATGGCGCGCCGGCGGTCGCCTTCGCGGGCCGGCAGGAAGCCGCCGAAATAGAAGCGGTCGGTCGGCAGGCCCGACAGCGCCAGCGCCATCGGTACCGCCGAGGGACCGGGCGCCGAGGTGACGGCATGGCCGCCAGCCAGCGCCGCCTGCACGAGGCGGTAGCCGGGATCGGAGATCAGCGGCATGCCGGCATCCGACACCAGCGCCACGCGCTTACCAGCGGCCAGCGCGCGCACGATGCGTGGCTCGGCGAGATCCTGCGTCGCATCGCTGTAGGCCACCGTGGGCACCGAGATGCCGAAGTGGCTGGCCAACTTGGCGAAGACGCGCGTGTCCTCGCAGGCGACCAGGTCGGCGTCGCGCAACACGTCGAGGGCCCGAAGCGTAATGTCGCGCAAATTGCCGATCGGAGTGGCAACAATGTGCAGGCCCGGTGCCAGCGGCGGTTTACGCGGGCTCTGGCCCCCGTTAGCTTGGTCCCCACCTGCCTGTGACTTCTCATCCACGTTCATTTGAATCCGTTCGCCGGAGATCCGCGCCGATGCGTCCGTCCTTTTTTGCACTCCTGGCCGCCACTGTCCTGCTGGCGGGCGGCTGCGTCGATCCGCCCAAGGTTAGCACGGCCAACACATCGGCCACGACTCCGGCGAAAGCCTCGCCGCTCACGGCGTCGGGCAAGGCGCGCATCGCGCTGCTGCTGCCGCTGTCGGGCGGTGCCGCGCCGATCGGAAAGTCGATGCAGCAGGCGGCCGAAATGGCGCTGTTCGACGCCGGTGCCCGGGAACTCTCGCTGTCGGCCTACGACAGCGGCGACGGCACCGCGACCGCGGTCGAGGCCTACAACAAGGCGCGCACCGCCGGCACGGCGCTGGTGCTGGGACCGCTGTTCGGCACCTCGGCCACGGCGCTGGCGCCACTGGTCGCCCAGGGAGGACCAGGGGGCGGGGCCAATGTCGTGGCCTTTTCCAACGACGAGGCGGCCGCCCGGCCCGGCGTCTGGGTGATGGGCATTGCCGCCCCGCCGCAGGTCCGCCGCGTCGTCGACCATGCCATCGACCAGGGCATCAAGCGCTTCGCCGTGTTCGCGCCGCAGACCACCTATGGCGAGCAGATGGCGCGCACGCTGGAGAGCCACGTCGCGGTGCGCGGCGGCACCGTCGTCTCGGCCGAACTCTACGATCCCAACAGCCGCAACCTCATCGTGCCCGCCCAGCGGCTGGCCTCGGCGGCCAAGGGCGAGGGCAAGCTGGCGGTGCTGGTACCGGTGGCGCCGCCGCGCCTGTCGCCCGCCCTGTCGGCGCTCACCGCCGCCGGCCTCGACAACACCACGGTGCAGTTCATCGGCACCGGCGTGTGGGACGTCAACGGCATCGGCGGCGATGTGATGCTGCGCGGCGCCTGGTACGCCGCCCCCGATCCGGCGCGGCGTGCCGATTTCGAACGCCGTTTCACCTCGACCTACGGCCGCCCGCCGCATCGCCTCGCCACCCTGGCCTACGATGGCGTGGGCCTTGCCGGCCATCTCATGCGCGCCAGGCCGGGCGGCGATTTCTCGGCCGAGGCGATCACCAACCCCAACGGCTGGTCGGGCGTCGACGGCATCTTCCGATTCCTGCCGGACGGCCGCTCGGAACGCGCGCTGGCGGTGATCGAGATCCAGGCCGAGCGCAACGTCGTGGTGAGCCCCGCCCCCACCAGTTTCACACGGCCGGTGAACTAGGGTGGCGGCACTTCCGAAAGCCATCCTGTTCGACCTCGACGACACACTGATCCGCGCCTACGCCCAGCCCGAGGAGGCGTGGACGCGCCTGCTGGGCGGCTTCGCGGCACAGCTCGATGCCCACGATGCCGCCGCGGTCGAGCGCGTGCGCACCACGCTGATGGACGAGGCCCGCGCCCTGTGGACCGAGCGCGCCGCCGCCGCGAAGTGGCGGCTCGACATTCCCGGCGCCAGGCGGCTCTCGGTGCAGCGCGGCCTGGAAAAGCTCGGCCGCCCTGACGCGGCGCTGGCCAACCGCATCGCCGATGCCTTCACCGAGATGCGGCGCAACGAATACCGGCTCTATCCCGACGCCCATGCCACGGTCGACGCCCTGCGCGACGCCGGCGTCAAACTGGCGCTGGTGACCAACGGCGCCTCGCAGACCCAGCGTGCCAAGATCGAGCGCTTCGAGCTCAGTCACCGCTTCCACCACATCCAGATCGAGGGCGAGTTCGGCCAGGGCAAGCCCGAGCTGGCGGTCTACCGCCACGCGCTCGAACGGCTGGAGGTCGAGGCCGCCGACGCCTGGATGGTGGGCGACAATTACGAGTGGGAGGTGGTGGCCCCCCAGCAGCTCGGCATGTGTGGCATCTGGTACGACCCGTTCGAAGCCGGCGTGCCGGCCCCCTATCGCCAGGAGGCCCGCGCCCAGCCCAGCCGCATCATCAAGCGGCTGGGCGAACTGGTGGAATAGGCCCTTCCGGGTCGATTTTCCGGACACCAGTTGTCCGAGATGTGTCTGTCCAGAAATTCGCAAAGTGCCGGCCGGATTGAATCAGACGATTTTTTTCAACGACGGCAGGAATCGCGGAACTGTCTGAAAATTCACCCCCCGGCAAGCGCGGGATCGACCGCAGACGGTGTTGCGATTGCCGGAAAACGGGGCGAACGAGAAAGGTGGGCACGGTCCGCGCATCACTTTATAGGAATACCCCTATCAAATCCTGCTGAACCTGTCAAATGGCCACGCGAAAAACTTCGCGCTAGGCTCCGGGCATGAGCCTGACCGATGCCTTCAACGACAGCGCCGCGGCGGCACCGCCAACCGAAGCATCGCCCGCCGTGCAGGCGCTGTGGTGGCTGCGGCGCGGCGAGTGGGCGCGCGCCCACGAATGCGTGCAGGCGCACGAGGGCCAGCCCGACTGCGACCGGGTGCATGCCCACCTGCACCGCCAGGAAGGCGACCTGGCGAACGCCGGCTATTGGTACCGCCGCGCCGGCCGGCCGGTGTCCGACCTGCCGCTTGCGGCGGAATGGGCGGCGCTGACGGAAGAGCTGCTGGCAGCGACCCCGGAATAGGCGGCTCTACGCGGCAGCGCGGGCAGCGACCTGCCAGCAGGCGGCTGTGAAGCGGACTTCATCGCTATGCACGTAGGGCTCGAAGGCGGCGCGGACCGTTGCGACGACGCCTCGGCGGGTCGCCGCGTCGGCCGCGTCCAGGGCGAGGCCGAGCGGACCGAGGCGCGTGATATAGGAAACCAGATCGGCCTCGGCGAAGCTGCAGGCGAGATCGACCGGCTGGATCTCGACGCCGGCCCAACCGCTTGCCGCCAGGATGCCGCCGACGCGGCGGCGGTCGGCGAAGGCGAACTGGCCCGGCGCGTCCGGCCGGCCGGCGGGAAGTGCCGGCAACAGCGGCGCCGCCGCGCGTTCGGCCGTCGTCATGAAGGGATTCTCCTCCGGCTGCCGCCAGGCGATGAAGTTCAATTCGGCATCTTCCCGTGCCGCCCGCCGCAGGTTGGCAAAGGCCCGGACCGGATCGGCAAAGAACATCACGCCCATGCGCGAGACGATCGCGTCGAAGCCCGCCGGGGTAAAGCCGTAGCTGCCGGCATCGGCACAGAGGAAGCGGGCCCGCGCGCCCTCCTGCGCCGCGCGGGTGCGGGCGAGGGCAATCATCGGTGCCGAGATGTCGACCCCCATGCAGCTTCCGGCTGCGCCCAACCGCCGCGCGAGGGCCAGCGTGGTGCTGCCGGTGCCGCAGCCGACGTCGAGCACACAGATATCCGACCCGGCCGGGACGGTATCGAGCAGCAGGTCTTCCAGCGGCTCGAACATGCGGTCGAGCGCCGCCTGGCTCTCGACCCAAGCGCGGCCCGCCGGGCCGTTCCAGAGTGCCGCCTGCCCGGCGCCGGTTTGTTGCATGACATCCATGATCGTCTCCTTATCGCGTGCCGATATCGCTTGCCGATCGCCGGCTCTCCCCTTGTCCGGGGGTGGCGAAAGACGGCAGGCTGCCACTTCAAGTCGACTTGAGGTCAAGCGGATGAGGGATCTGGATATCGGGGAAGTGGCGCGGCGGGCGGGCGTGGCCGCCTCGACGCTGCGCTACTACGAGGAGAAGCGGCTGATCGCCCCGATCGGCCGGCGGGGCCTGCGCCGGCTGTACGATCCCGGCGTGCTGGAGCGGCTGGCGCTGGTCGCGCTGGGGCGCGCCGCCGGCTTCTCGCTCGACGAGATCGCCCGGATGTTCGCGCCCGACGGCCGGCTGCGCATCGACCGGGTGATGCTGATGACCCGGGCGGACGCGCTCGACCGGACGATCCGCAGGCTGGGCGCCCTGCGCGACGGGCTGCGGCACGCCGCCGTGTGCCGCGCGCCGAGCCACATGGAATGCCCGACCTTCCGCCGCATCCTCGGCGCCGCCGCCTCGGGCGCCATCGGCGCGCGGCGGAAGAAAGGCGCGCGACGGTTGCCAAAGCGCTAGGCGTCAGGCGTGCCAGAGACGCGGTGAGCCGCAGACCACGACCTGGCGGCCCCTGGCCGTGACCGATGGCCGATCGGCCTCGATCGTCACCAATTCCGACTGCAGGAGCTGGTGCAGGGCCGCGGCATGGACGCGATGGCGATCCGGCTGGGGCGCGCTCAGCGACTTCAGGGTTTCCCACTCCAGGGGGCCGAGCGAATCGGCGATCTCGATTGTTTGCATGACACGCAGGGAACAGCGGTTCGGCTGTCAGGACGGTGAGCGCGCCGTGACATTCGGGTGAATCTTTTTCGGAGCTGCCGGAGGAGAGTTCATTGAGCGCGCAGAATGCGCGCGGTCCGTATGACCATGAACGTCAAGGAACCGAAACGCCATGAGCAGGAACCCCAAGCCCACTGCGAAATTCAACCGCGCCCCCGCCGACCATGTCGACTGGAGCAAGGCCCGTCGGGTGCGCCTGCCGGTGTCGCTCCTCGAGCGCATCAAGGTCGCCGCCAACAAGCGTGACGTTCCTTACCAGTCGCTCATCAAGACGTGGTTGGCCGAAAAGACGGGAACCTCTTGAGGACCAGCGAGCCTCCGACTCGCTCATCCGGCGCATTCACATGCGCCTCAGGCGCGCGGGACGCGAGCGGTCCGGAAGACCTCGGTCCTCAGCCTTTGGCGCGGTCGGCCGGCAGCTTGTCGGCGGTCTGCAGCATCAGCCGTTCGACGCGGCCGCCGTCCTTCAGGTGCGTCTGCAACACTTCGTCGATGTCTTCCCTGGTCGGCACGGAATACCAGACGCCTTCGGGATAGATCACCAAAGTGGGTCCGAGCTCGCAGCGGTCGAGGCAGCCGGCGCTGTTGATGCGCACGTTCTTCAGGCCGAGTTCCTTCGCGCGGTTCTTCATGTGGTCGCGAAGCGCCTCGCCGCCGCGTTCGGCGCAGCAGCCGCGCGGATGTCCCGCCGGCCGCCGGTTGGTGCAGCAGAAGACGTGGGCTTCGTAGTAGGGTCTGGGATCTTCAGGCTTGTCGCGCGTGCTCATCGTCGGCTCAGCCCTTCTTGGCCGGGCCGCCGGTGGCGATACCGGCGAGCTGCTGCCAGAAGGCCTGCTGCATCTGCTGCATCTGCTCGACGCCCTGCATCGAGGCCGGCAGCCAGGTCTTGAACACCTGCTCGGGATTCATCGAGTTGAGGCTCGATTTCAGGCGTTCCTCGATCTCGCCCATGATGCGGTCCTGCATCGGCTTGAGGTCGGGCAGGCCAAAGAAGGCGCGCGCCTCCTCCGGGGTGCAGGTCACTTCGACGTTCACTTTCATCGTTCTCTCTCCACTGCCCTGGCCCACCCTTCGAGACGCGACCCTGCGGGTCGCTCCTCAGGATGAGGAGGGGTCTGCGTATCCGGCAGCTTAGCATGCTATGACCGGGCCATGACGACCCCCTCCCCGCCGGCTTGGCTGGCCGCCAACCCCCGTGCGCGGCGCGCGCAGAAATTCGGCGACGCGCAGCGCTTCGTGATCAATCCCAATGGCATTCCCGAATTGTGCGAGGAGCTGAAAGCCTGCCCGGCGCACAAGCCGACGCCGCTTTACGCGCTGCCGGCGCTGGCGGCGCAGCTGGGGCTGGGCGCGTTGCGGGTAAAAGACGAGAGCCAGCGCTTCGGCTTCGGCGCCTTCAAGGCGCTGGGCGGCGTGCTGGCGGTCCACGACGTGCTGGCAAGCGCAGCAAGTGAGGCCCATCACGCCACGCCGGGTTTCGAGAGCCTGATGAAGGGCGAGCACCGCGATATCACCGCCGGTTTCGTCTTCACCACAGCGAGCTCGGGCAACCACGGCCGTTCGGTGGCGGCGGGCGCCAAACTGTTCGGCAACCGCTGTGTGGTCTTCCTGCCGAAATTCACCAGCGCCGCGAAAGAGGCGGCGATCCGCCAGCGCGGCGCCGAGGTGATCCGCGTCGACGGCGACTATGACACCGCCGTCGCCGAATGCCGCCGCCAGGCCGAGGCCAAGGGCTGGACGATCATCTCCGACACCTCGTGGGAAGGCTACGACTCGGTGCCGCGCAGCGTGATGCGGGGCTACACGGTGCTGGTCGAAGAAATCGTGCGGCAGTGGCCGGAGGCGCCGACGCATGTGTTCGTGCAGGCCGGCGTCGGCGGCCTGGCCGCTGCGGTGATCGGCTATCTGTGGGCGGTGCTGCCGAAACGCCCGACCTTCATCGTGGTCGAGCCGGCCAGTGCCGACTGCTGGTTCCAGAGCAACCTATTAGGCAAACCGGCACTGGCCAGCGGCAACGCCGACACGCAGATGGGCGGGCTCGCCTGCCGCGAGATCTCGCCGGTGACATGGCCGATCATCGCCGAGGCGGCAGACTGGTTCATGACCATCGAAGAAGACGAGGTGCTGCCGGCCCGCCGCCGGTTCGCCCATCCGCTGGACGACGATCCCGCCATCACCTCGGGCCCCTCGGGCTGCGCCGGCCTCGCCGCCCTCACCCGCGCCTGCGCCGACGCGGCGGCGTTCAAGGCCTTGGGCTTGGGCAAGGACTCGCGCGTGCTGCTGATCAACAGCGAAGGCGACCTCGGCGAGCCGCTGACCTGAGCGGTCTTAAAAAGCTCTCTCCTTGTCCGGCTCCTCGCCCCCGTCTTCGGGGGAGAGGTGGGGTGAGGGGGGCGCCTACGCCGAAATGACCGAAGGTGCTACGGTCGAACCACCCCCTCACCTAATCTCCCCCCCCAAGGGAGAGAGGAACATGACGGCGCCCGCGTCCTTGGCTACGCTCCCTGTCACAAAGGAGTACCTCCGTGCAGCTTCAGCTCAAGACGTGGCAATTCGTCGACGACTATCTGAAGACCAAGACGGGCATCATCATCCCGATCGGCTCGACCGAGCAGCATGGGCCGACCGGCCTGATCGGCACCGATGCGCTGACCGCCGAGATGATCGGCCGTGGTGCCGGCGAAAAGGCCGGCGCCCTGGTGGCCCCCACCATCTCGGTCGGCATGGCGCAGCATCACCTGGACTTCGCCGGCTCGATCACGCTGAAGCCCACGACCCTGATCGCGGTGGTGCGCGACACCGTGGTGTCGCTGGCGCGGCACGGCTTTACCCGCTTCTTCTTCGTCAACGGCCACGGCGGCAACATCGCCACGGTGACGGCGGCGTTCTCGGAAATCTATTCCGAACGCTCGATGGAGAAGATGAGCAACCAGCCTTCCATCAAATGTGCGTTGCGCAACTGGTGGGACGGCAAGGGCATCAAGCAACTCAGCCGCGAACTCTATCCGACCGGCGAGGGCAGCCACGCCACCGCCTCGGAAGTGGCACTGACCTGGTACAAATATCCCGAGACCATCCAGCGCAAGGACATGGATCCCCGGATCGCGCCCAACGGTTCGTTCGCCGACGCCGAGGATTACCGGCGGACCTTTCCGGACGGCCGCATCGGCTCCGATCCCAACCAGGCGACGCCGGAGCACGGCAAGCGCTTTTATGACATCGCCGTCGATGAAGTGGCGCGCGACTATGAGGCGTGGGTGGCGCGGTAGAGGAGGCCAGCCTGATGAGCACCGACCCTCCCCTGCCCGAGACCCGATTCGCTCGCGCCGGCGACGTCAGCATCGCCTACCAGACGATGACGCAGAAGGCGGGCACGGCGTCCCTCGACCTGATTGTGGTGCCCGGCATGGTCTCCCATGTCGAGTTCTTCCATGAATTGCCGAACTACACCCGGTTTCTGCGACGCCTTTCGGCGTTCGCCCGGGTCGTGACGTTCGACAAGCGCGGCCAGGGCCTGTCGGACCGTGTGCCCGGCGTGCCCTCGCTCGAAACGCGCGCGGACGATCTCGATGCCGTGATGTCGGCGATCCGGTCGGAGCGGGCGGCGCTGCTGGGCTTCTCCGAAGGCGCCTCGCTCAGCGCGCTCTATTCGGCCACCCACCCGCAGCGCGTCTCCCATCTAGTCCTCTACGGCGGCTTCGCACGCTTTTCCAACAACTCCGACTTCTCACTGATGTTCAGCCCCGAGGCGCTGCGCACCTCGGCCAAGTACTGGGGCAAGGGCCCGAGCGTGAAGCTGTTCGCGCCCAGTCTCGCCGACGACCCCGACCTGAAACAGATGTGGGCCAAGGGCGAGCGGCTCTGCGTCAGCCCGGGTGCTTACAGGACTATGATCGACACCAACATCGAGATCGACGTGCGAGCCATCCTGCCGCAGATTCGTGTGCCGACCCTGGTGATGCACCGGGCCACCGACCTCGCCGTGCCGGTCGCGAACGGACGCTTTCTTGCCGGAGCGATTCCCGGCGCGAAGTACATCGAGTATCCAGCCGGCGACCATATGCCCTTCACCGGCACCGACTTCGAGCCGCTGTGCGGCGACATCGAGGAATTTATCACTGGCCTTCGTGCGCCCCCTGTGGCCGACATCGAACGGGTACTCGCGACAGTCTTGTTCACCGATATCGTCGGGTCGACGCAGCAGCTGGCGCGCATGGGCGACCGCGCCTGGCGACAGCTTCTCGACGAGCATGACCGCAGCGCCCATCGGCTGATCGAGCAACACCGCGGCCGGTTCGTGAAGAACACCGGTGATGGCCTGCTCGCAACCTTCGACGGGCCGGCGCGCGCGATCCGTTGTGCTCAGGATCTGCGCAGTGCAACGACTTCGTTGGGCATCGCCATCCGGGCCGGACTACACACCGGTGAGATCGAACTGCGCGGCGATGATGTCGGTGGCGTCGCCGTCCACGTCGCCTCGCGCGTGTTGGGAACAGCGGGGCCGGACGAGGTCGTGGTCTCGCGGGTGCTGCCCGACCTCGTTGCGGGTGCAGGCTTGTCCTTTGCCCCGCGTGGGCCTCACAAACTGAAGGGACTCGACGGCGCCTGGGAGCTTTTCACGGTGCTCTAGAAAACAATAACTCGGCAACGCCGGGGATCATCGGCCAACCAGCAAGGGAGTATCATATGAAAGTCGGTTTCATCGGGCTCGGCATGATGGGGGCCAGTCTTGCCGCCAACCTGCAGAAGGCCCAGCACAAGGTCACGGTTCACGACGCCAGGCGCGCCGCGGCCGACAGCCACATCGAAGCCGGCGCGATCTGGGCCGACTCGCCCGCCGAGGTCGCGCGCAATTCGGACGTGGTCTTCACCTCGCTGCCCGGCCCGCCCGAGGTCGAAGCGGTGGCGCTCGGCCCCGACGGCATCCTGGCCGGCATCAAGCGCGGCGGCGCTTATTTCGATCTCTCGACCAACGCGCGCGCCACCATGCAGAAGATCCACGCCGCCTTCGCCGAGAAGGGCGCGCATGCGCTCGATGCACCTGTGAGCGGCGGGCCCAGAGGCGCCAAGACCGGCAAGCTCGCGATCTGGGTCGGCGGCGACAAGGACGTGTTCGAGAAGTTCAAGGACGTGCTGGGCGCGATGGGCGACCAGGCGCGCTATGTCGGACCGATCGGCCAGGCGACCGTGGCCAAGCTGGTGCACAACTGCGCCGGCTACGCCATGAACGTGGCGCTGGCGGAAGTCTTCACCATGGGCGTCAAGTCGGGCGTCGAGCCGCTGGCGCTGTTCGAGGCCATCCGCCAGGGCGCGCTGGGGCGGCGGCGCACCTTCGACGGGCTGATCGACCAGTTTTTGCCCGGTACCTACGATCCCCCGGCCTTCATGCTGCGCCACGCCCACAAGGATGTGTCGCTGGCCGTGGCTTTGGCCAAGGAAGTGAGCGTGCCGATGCGCGCCTGCAACCTTACGCTCGAGGAGATGACCGAGGCGATGAACCGCGGCTGGGCCGGGCGCGATTCGCGTTCCGCCATGCTGCTGCAGCAGGAGCGCGCCGGGGTGAAGATCGCCGTCGATGCCGAGAAGCTTTCGGCCGTGGTGAAGGCCGGCAATGGTTGAATACGAAGTCTATGCCATCCGCTACGCCTGGCGCGACGCCAAACGCTCGGACCATTTCATCGGCGGCGACCCACACGACGGGCCGATGCCGATGGACTATTTCACCTGGGTGATCCGCAACACCGATCGCACCGTCGTGGTCGACACCGGCTTCACGGCGGAGGTATCGGCCAAGCGCGGCCGCCAGCACCTGCGCTGCCCGGTGGAAACGCTGTCGGCGCTCGGCATCGATCCCGACACGGTCGACGACGTGGTGCTGACGCACCTGCATTACGACCATGTCGGCAACTTCCACAAGTTTGCCAAGGCGCGGTTTCACCTGCAGACGCGCGAGATGGGCTTCGTCACCGGCCCCTACATGCGCTACCCCAAGTTCGGCCACAGCTTCGAGGTCGAGGACGTGGTCGGCATGGTGAAGCTCAACTTCAAGGGAAGGGTCGAGCAGCACAATGGCGAGGTCGAGCTGGCGCCCGGCATCACGCTCCATCATGTCGGCGGCCATACGCCGGGCCTGCAGATCGTCCGCGTCATGACGAAGCGCGGCTGGGTCGTACTGGCCTCCGACGCCACGCATTACTACGAGCACATGCAGAAGAACCGCTTCTTCACCACCGCGTTCAACCTCGGCGACATGGTCGACGGCTACAGGACCTGCGAGCGCCTCGCCGCCTCGCCCGACCACATCGTGCCGGGCCACGACCCGCTGGTGATGAAGCTCTATCCCGCCGTGTCGCCTGAGCTGGAAGGCATGATCGTCCGCCTCGACGTGGCGCCGGTCGCGGAGGGCTAACGCCGCACGCGCTCGCGGTGAAGGATGTAGAGGCCGGCACCCACGATCACCGCGATGCCGGCCAGGGCCAGCGTATTGGGCACCTCGCCCCACACGACATAGCCGATGCCGAGTGCCCACAGGATCGAGGAATATCGGAACGACGCCATGACCGAGATCTCGCCGCCCGAACGCAGGGCCAGCACCAGCAGTTGATAGCCCATCGCCAGCAGCAGCGAGGAGGCGACGATATAGCCGATGCCGCGCCACTCCATCGGCTGCCAGCCCTCGATCAGCGCCCAGACGCAGCCGGCCACCGCAACCGTCGTGGCCGTGGTGAAGGAGACCACCAGGGTCGGCACCGACGGCGGCAGGTAGCGGGCGACGATGTCGCGAAAGGCGCCGATCAGCGTGGCCAGCAGTACCAGCCAGGTCCAGCCGTTGAGGTCGCCAGGATGCGGCTGGATCACCAGCAGAACGCCCGCGAAGCCGGCGATCGTGGCGGTCCACCGCCGCCAGCGCACATCTTCCTTCAGGATCAGCACCGCAAGCGTCGTCAACATCAACGGGCCGGAAAGATTGACCGCATTGGCGATGGCGAAGGGGATCTGGAACAGCGCGGTCAGATAGAACATCGCCATGCTGGCCTCGAGCCCGCCGCGCAGCAGCACGCGCGGATGGATGGCGCTGGAGATCTGACGCCACGCGCCGCTCGCCAGCAGCGCCAGCCCACACCACAGCGTGGCGAAGACGCCGCGGACGCCGATCGCCTGGCCGGTCGGCACGGTTTCGGCAGCAAGCTTGATCAGGGCGTCGTTGAAGATGAAGACTAGGACCGCCGCCAGCATCGCGGCGATGCCGCGTGTACTGTCGATCACCTGGTGCCGGACATCTTCAGAATATGCGCCCACTGCAGATCGGTGACAGGCACGACCGAGAGTCGCGACTGGCGCACCAGGCCGAAATCCTTGAGCTTCGGCTCGGCCTTGATCGCCGCCAGCGTCACCGGCGCCGCCAAAGGCTGCACCGGCTTGATATCGACCATCACGAACCTGCCGGTCTCGTCGGAAGGATCGGGATAGGCGGCTTTCGCCACCTCGGCGATGGCCACGATCTCCTTGCCTTCGTTGGAATGATAGAAGAAGCAGCGGTCGCCCGGTTTCATCGCCTTGAGATTGAGCGCGGCCTGATGGTTGCGCACGCCGTTCCAGTGCGTGCGCTTGTCCTTCACCAGTTGCGACCACGGATAGACCGAGGGCTCGGATTTCAGGAGCCAATAGGCCATTTCTCTCCCCCTTGTTCCTTGCGGACTATTCGCCCTCGCGGCGCAGCGGCCGCGCCAGCAGGGCGCGGATCGCCTCGTCGAGGGCCGCGCCGCGGTGGAGGATAGCATCGACGGCGGCGCAAATCGGCATCTCGATGCCGAGTCGCGCGGCACGCGCTACGACCGCCGGTGCCGTCGCCTCGCCTTCGACCACCTGCCGCCGCCCTTCCATATGCCGCCCGAGCGCCGTGCCCTTGCCGAGCGCCGCACCCAGAGATCGATTGCGCGACAGCGGGCCATGACAGGTGAGCACGAGATCGCCGAGACCGCTGAGACCGGTCAAGGTCTCGAGACTGGCGCCCATGGCGAGGCCGAGACGCGCCATTTCGGCAAAGCCGCGGGTGATCAAGGCGGCAGCAGCGTTGTGGCCGAGGCCGCGGCCCTCGACGATGCCGGCGGCGATGGCGAGCACATTCTTGACCGCCCCACCGAGCGCCACGCCGGTCACGTCATCGGTCCAATATGGCCGGAATGCACCGGCCGCCAGAGATCGCGCGAGATCGCGCCCCGTGGCGGCATCGGCGGTGGCGACGCTGACGGCCGTCGGCAGGCCCAGCACCGCCTCCTCGGCGAAGCTGGGACCGGACAGCATCGCGAAGGGCCGCCCCGGCAGGACCTCGCCCAGCACTTCCGGCATCAGCAGGCCGCTGGCGGCTTCGATCCCCTTGGCACAAATGACGACGGGGCCGCTCCCGGGCAGGTCGCGTACCACCGTCCGCACGGCCTGGGCCGGACAGACCAGCAACAACGCATCACAGGATCCGAGCGCCCCCAGGTTGGAGGCTGCCTCGATGCCGGCCTCCAACACAAGGCCCGGAAGGTAGACAGGGTTGGCCTGCTCCCGCGCGATCGCATCGGCAATCGCCGGATCGCGCGACCACAGCGTGACCTGCCGGCCGGCGCGGCGCGCCAGACAGGCGAGCGCCGTGCCCCAGGCACCGCCGCCGACCACGCCGATATGGTCCAAACTGCTCAAGGCAAGGCGCTCACAGGCTGAGGTTCAGGGCGATCGAGATGCGCTCGGCACTGCCGCGATAGGGCCGGACCTGATGCAGCACCCAGGCGGGAAACATTACCAACCGCCCCGCCCTGGGAGGGACCGTCTCATTGGCGCCGGCAGACAGGCCACCGGGCATCGCGAAGGCAAGGTGCGGCGCATACATCGCCGGGCCGGGGCCGCGCGGATCCATGAATTCGAGCTCCCCGCCCAGCGACGGATCGGCCGCAATGCCGCCGTCATCGACGTAGTAAACGGCCGACCAGAAGCTGCCGGGGTGGGAATGAAACTCGTTGCCGTGTCCGGCGCGGTTCACGTTCGCCCACATGTTGGCCTGCCACATGATGGCGACCGGCTTGCCCTCGCGGTCGGTGGTCACGCGGTTGGCGAGGTTGCGGGCGATGGCCAGCAGCTTGATCGCCGGCGCGCCCCCCCAACGGTCCATGTCCCAGGTCGACTGCCAGCCGCCGAGATTTGAGTGCTGGGTTCCGGGGTGGGCTTTCTGGCGCTGCCCGATCACCTTGCGCAATTCAGCATTGAGCGCCGCGGCGTCGGGAACGTCCGACAGGACGATCGGTGTGGCGAACAGGGGAACGGTTTCGAAGCTGCTGGTCATGGTCCCGACCTTACCTGCGAATCGCCCCCACGAACCGCCACACCGGGGTTGAGCGGCCAGCGCGGCCGCGGGCGAAAATCGAGCGTGTCGATTTTCCCAAGCCGCAACCGCTCGACACCCGCCCAGGCGATCATGGCACCGTTGTCGGTGCAAAGCGCGGCTGGCGGGGCAACCAGACGCACGCCATGCGCCGCGGCGAGCTCTTCGAGCCGACGGCGAAGATAGATATTGGCCGCGACGCCACCGGCCACGACCAGCGTCGGCATCGACGACGACGCCAGGGCGTTGGCGCAGCGGTCGGCGAACACGTCGCCCACGGTGCGCTGGAACGAGGCGCAGAGATCGGCAATGGCCTTGGGGTCGCCCGGCGGCAGTTTCCCGACCATCTGGCGGACCGCGGTCTTGAGGCCGGAAAACGAGAAATCGCACCCTGGCTTGCGCCACAACGGACGCGGCAGGGTGAAGCGATGCGGGTCGCCGCCGGCAGCCGCCCGTTCGACGGCGGGACCGCCGGGAAAGCCGAGGCCAAGCAGCTTCGCGGTCTTGTCGAAACATTCGCCTGCGGCGTCGTCCGACGTCGTGCCGAGCAGCGTGAAATCGCCGGGCCCACGCACCGTCAGGAGCTGGCAATGGCCGCCGGACACCAACAGCAGCAGATAGGGAAAGGCCACATCTTCTGTCAGCCGCACCGAGAGTGCATGGCCTTCGAGATGGTTGATGGCCAGGAACGGCTTGTCGTGAGCGAACGCCAGTGCCTTGGCGGTCATGACGCCCACCAGCACGCCGCCGATCAAGCCCGGGCCGCCGGTCGCGGCAATGCCGTCAAGATCGGCCAGACCGAGCCCGGCCTCGTCGAGCGCCTGCTGGACCACGCCGTCGAGCCGCTCGAGGTGGGCGCGCGCAGCGATTTCCGGCACCACGCCGCCGAAGCGGCGATGCTCAGTCAGCTGGCTATAGACGACATTGGCCAGGATTCGCCCGACCGGCCCATTGGCCACCGCACCATCCGGCGTCTCGACGATGGCGGCTGCGGTTTCGTCACAGCTTGTCTCGATGCCCAGCACGCGCATCCGTGTCTTCTAGCGTCGCGCGGCCGCCGACGCCAGCCGCGTGCGTTCGAGCCGCCGACGTGACAATGATTCACGAACCGGCCAAAGTTGCGGACCATGACCATCGTGTCGGGCATGAACGCGCAGGCGATACCGAGGCTTCTCCATTGACCGATGGCCCAAAGACGGCGCACCCGGACCCCGACGACTACTCCGGCAGCGATGCTGACAAGAGAGGGCCGCTTTTCGTAACGGCGCTCGCGGCGCTCGGCGTGGTCTACGGCGATATCGGCACCAGCCCGCTCTACGCCCTCAAGCAGTGCTTCCACGGCCCCTACGCCATTGCGCCAACCGTCGAAAATGTTCTCGGCATCCTGTCGCTGATCGTGTGGTCGCTGATCCTGGTC
>ERZ890510.620-NODE-620-length-27396-cov-7.453092_pt1 | contig 27396 bp, 30 predicted proteins | sample MGYA00521265_ERZ890510 | MGnify/ENA primary metagenome ERZ890510 (study PRJEB32303, sample SAMEA104408624) | aquatic metagenome | biome: Brackish water; feature: Chemocline; material: water | place: Baltic Sea | collected 2014-10-26T21:54:00 | depth 110 m ... | reverse complement strand
CAGTCGGGGCTCGCCCTCGGAACTCTTGGACTTCGTCCGCCAGGACTAAAGCGCTCGGCGCAGGGCCTCGCGGGCTCGTTGGTGGGCAGTTCGTGTAGCCAGTCGGGGCTCGCCCTCGGAACTCTTGGACTTCGTCCGCCAGGACTAAAGCGCTTGGCGCAGGGCCTCGCGGGCTCGTTGGTGGGCAGTTCGTGTAGCCAGTCGGCGCTGGCGCTCGGAACTCTTGGGACTGAGATCGCTTGCCCGCTCCTGGAAGGACGCGCGAGCGCATGTCACTGGATCCCTGACCGGAGGTACTGCGGAAGCAGCGCTAGTGGGCCGGGGGGTGGGCACAATCACGACCGATCCATTCCGGGACGACGGCCCGCTTAGGTCGCTCGCCCTTGCCGAGCGGCAGCAACTGGATGCAGGGCGCGCCCTGCCTTGTTCCAGACGCGCTGTTCCGATAACGTAAGCGCGTTGTCCTACGCTTAAGGGGACACCCGGAGGAATCATAAATGGCGACCGATTCAGACCGAGATATCGTTCGGGCTACCGAGCCCACGGGTGAGCTCGAGAAGCTCATCATCGAGGACCCGTATAGAGGGTGGTTGGCGGACGAGGGTGTTCAGATCATCGACGAATTCGCGTTCGAGGATCTGGCGACAGTAGAGCTTGGGCCTTGGGAGCGTAAGGGCGGCAAGGGATCGGTGATCAACATCCCGTACCCGATGCTCATCAACGACTCTCAACTCATCGAGATCAAGCCCGGTGGGCAGTCTGTGCCGGAGCATCACCTCTATGAGGAGGTCGTTTATGTGATCTCCGGTCGGGGTGCGACCAGCGTGTGGATTGACGAGAATGGCCCCAAGCAGACGTTCGAGTGGAAGGGTGGCAGCATGTTCACCATCCCCCTGAACGCTTGGTACCAGAACTTCAACGCCAGCGGTGACGAGCCTGCACGTTACCTTGCGGTGACGACTGCTCCGGTGGCGCTTCGCACCTACAACGACTCGGATTTCATCTTCAACAACAACTACGTCTTCAAAGGTCGCTACGGCCAAGAAGAGACGTTCTTCAGCGGTAGCGGCAAGCTCTATGCGGGTCGCGTGTGGCAGGCAAGCTTCCTGCCCAACGTGCCCGACATGCCGCTCTACTCGTGGGAGGGCCGCGGCGCTGGTGGCATCAACGCCATGTTCGACATGGCCGGCAACCAGATGAAGGGTCACGTTTCCGAGTTCCCGGTGGGCACGTACAAGAAGGGTCACCAGCACGGCCCGGGCGCGCACTTGCTGATCCTCAGCGGTGACGCTGGTTACTCGCTGACGTGGACCAAGGAAGACATGTCAGACGTGGTCAAGTCCGACTGGAAGGTCGGTTCCATGGTCATCGTGCCTAGTGCTAATTGCTACCACCAGCACTTCAACACCGGTTCCCGCCGCGCGCGCTACCTTGCGATCGGCTACGGTTCCGGTGGTGAGGCTCCTGGCCTCTACGCACCGTTCGCCGGTTCCGGCGGCGCCGACGTGTCGCAGAAACAAGGCGGCATGCAGGTTGAGTACGATGACGAGAACCCAATCGTCCTCGACATGTTCGAGGAGGACTGCATCAAGCACGGCGCGACGCCCGACATGCGTCGCTATTTCCCGGAGCGAACCGAGTACAAGGTGACGCTACCGGCGTAACCCGAAGCACAGAGTTTCATGACAAGGGAGCGGCCAACTGGCTGCTCCCTTGTTCGTTAACTTGATACTGGCAAGGCCCGGCGTTTCGGTGGAAATGCGAACAGCGCTGCCACCATGCTCAGCGCAGGGAAGACCATGAAGATCACCAGAACCGACGTGTACGAGCCCGTGAGATCGAACGTCAGCGCGAAGGGCAGGGGCCCCAGAGCTGCGCCCGCCACCATCGTCATCGTCGCCGCACCGCGGATGCTCCCCAGGTGCTTGCGTCCGTAGTAGTTCGGCCAGATCACGGCGGCCACCGTGATCACTGAACCGCTGGAGAATCCGATCACTCCACCGTAGATCAACGCCTGCCAGGTCTCGGTCATCACCATCGCCAGCAGCATGCCGATCCCCAAGATCGCCTGGCCTGCCAAGAGCAGTAGTCGGTTGGGGAAACGGTCGGACATGAATCCGCCCGCCATCGCGCCTGCTAAGGATACTGGCCCCATCACGCTCAGCACCGCAGCCGATACCCCCGCGCTCAACCCTCGACTGTCCAGCACTGCGACCTGGTGGAAGATCAGCGCTGTGCTCACCAGCGACTGCGACCCCGCGGCCACGAACACGAGCCAGAACGTCCGCGTGCGTAGCGCCTCGTGGAGGGTCCAATCGCCAGCGCCTTGCACCAGTTGCGGACGTGGGGCATCGTCGGCGATCGGCTGTGACGCCGTTGCGCCGTCAGGCAAGAGCCCCACCGACTCCGGCGTACGTCGGATGAACAGAACCGCCACGGGGATCAGCACTGCCCATACGATGATCCCCAGCACCACCCACGTCTGTCGCCAACCGATCTGCGTGTTTAGCGTATGGATGAGCGGCGGGAAAATAGCCTGGCTCGCGACCATACCCAGGCCTGCTAACGCCGTCGCGCGGCCACGCTTGCGAACGAACCACAGCGCAACGAGCGAGGATGGCACGAGCCCCAACGAGCCTTGACCGAACATGCGCAATGCGGTGAAACCCGCGTACACGCCGAGTTGATTGCTCACCTCACTCATCCACAGCGCCGCTAGGCCAAGCATCAGGCCAACGCCCGCGAGCACGACGCGCGCGCCGAATCGGTCGAGCAGCCAGCCGATCGCCAGCATCGAGCTTGCGGCGGTCAGCGAGCCTGCGGTGTACAGGCCGGAGATCGTCGTGCGTGACCAGCCAAACTCGTCGATCAGTGGATCGACGAACAGGCTCACGGTGAACGTCTGGCCTGCGCCTGACACGAATATGGCGAGAGCTGCGGACGGCAGGATGATCCAGCCGTAGAAGAACGGCAGCCGCGCGGGCCACGGTCGCGGCCCCGCTGGTTGGGCCGATTCAGGCGTTGTGTTCAATGGTCGCTTCCCGGCGGTCAGTAGAGTAGGTCAGCCAGGACGCGCGACGAAGAAGCTGCGTAACGAGTCGGTGGACTTTGAAAGTTTACTAGCTGTGCTATCGTCATTCGGCAAACCACACGGCCAGAAGCAGGGCCGCAAGGAGAACCCATGGGCACATCCCGCATGTACGCCGACGCCAACGGCGACACCACCTGGCAGCCGATCGACCTCGCCGAGCAGACAGAATGGCTCGCAGGCGTCCCCGCCAAGGACATCAAGTTCGGCATCCGTCCTCCCAACGTCACCCAGGAATGGCACTCTGCACCCGCACGACAGTTCGTGATCGTGCTGTCCGGCCAACTCCAGATCACCTACGTCGACGGCAGCGTTCGTGTCTTCGGCGCTGGCGAGGCACGCCTCATGGACAACATCACCGGCAAGGGACACCAGACCATGGCGCTCGGCGACGAGCCGTGCATCACAGCAACGGTAGTGCTCCAGGATCAAGAGCCGCGCATCGGCAAGATCTAGCAAGCTGACAGCCGAGTTACGAGGCGCGAATGCTTTCTTCGGACATCAATGAACTGCTGACCAGGGTGGGCCCCGGCACTCCCATGGGCAACATGATGCGTCGCTACTGGATCCCTGCGCTCCTGTCGTGGGAGCTTGAGACCGATGGCGATCCGGTTCGTACGCGGTTGCTCGGGGAGGATCTCATCGCGTTCCGCGACACCAGCGGGCGCGTCGGGGTGCTCGACGAGTACTGTCCGCACCGCCTGACCTCGCTGTGGCTTGGTCGCAACGAGCACGACGGCATCCGCTGCGTCTACCACGGCTGGAAGTTCGACGTGACAGGCCAGTGCGTCGACCAGATGAACGAGCCGAATTCGTTCTCGGAAAAGGTCAAGACGACCTCCTATCCCGCCGTCGACCGTGGCGGCGTGATCTGGGTCTACATGGGGCCGCCAGAGAGTCAGCCCATCGCCCCTGATTTCGAGTGGACGCAGGTGCCGGAGTCATACCGGTCGGTCACGAAAGTGATCGAGGACTGCAACTGGCTCCAGGCCCTAGAGGGCGGGATCGACACCTCCCACGCGCCCGTCATGCACCGCGCGTTGCGGGAGAACCCCGCTCACCCGGGTATCCCCGTTGGTGGCCCGTTCGTGAAGGGCGACGCCCCCGACCTGCACGTGGAGGTCACTGACTATGGCTACCGGTACTTCGGCGTACGCAAGCTCGGTGACGACGAGCAGTACGTCCGTGGGTACCACTACGTGATTCCGTGGACGCAGATACGCCCCGGCGGGCCCGGTCGGGATTCCCAGACCAACGGTCACTACTGGGTGCCCATAGACGGCGGCCATTGCATCGTCTGGAACTTCTACTACGACTACGACCACCCGCTCAGCGAGAACGCGCCTGACGCGCAGGACACGGGCAACACGTTCGGCGTCGACGTCGACATCAAGACATTCAGGTCGTTCCGCAATCGGTCCAACGACTGGATGATCGACCGCCAGGTGCAGCGAACCGACACGTTTACGGGGATATTGGGCGTGAACACCCAAGACCGGGCAGCCCAGGAGCTCATGGGGCCCATCGTCGACCGCTCACGAGAGCACCTGGGGCCTGCGGACAAGGCGATCATCACGGCGCGACAGTTGCTCCAGAAAGGCGTCAACGCCGTCATGGACGGCGGCCACGCGCCTGGCACCCAGCGTAGCCTGGGCAACCTCCGTTCCGCCGACGCGGTTCTGCCGTTGACGACCGACTGGCACGACGCGCTTGTTCCGCGCATGGACCCGGACGCCAACTAGACCGCTTACCTACCTAGACAGCTTACTTTCAAGGAGCTCTTACGATGCCAAAGAAGACGTTCAACCCAGAAGGCCTGCCGGTTCCGCGAGGTAGCTACTTCCACGTTGCCGTGGCTGATCCCGGTCGTGTCGTGACCATCGCTGGCCAGACCTCCAGCGACGCCGAGGGCAACATCGTTGGCGCGGGGGACGTTGGCGCGCAGACCCGCGAGGTGCTCCGCAAGATACGCGTCGCCATCGAATCCGTGGGGGGCACCATCGACGACATCGTGACCGTCACCGTCTACATCACCGACGCTCGCTTCTACGCTGACGTCAACGAAACGCGACGTGAAGTCTTCGGCCCCAACTACCCACCGTCCACGCTCGTCCAAGTTTCATCGCTCGCCCGGCCTGGTCTCCTCGTCGAGATCAACGCCACGGCGGTCGTGCCCGAAGCCAATCTGACGATCTAGCCCCGGCAACAGACGTGATGGTCCCACCCGCCCGCCCATCTTTCGATGCTTGCGCAGTGCCACCAGAAGGCAGATTATCGTCAACGCCATCCCGTCCCCATCCGCCAGTGCATACCAGGTATGAGGGTTCCGGGAGGGTGGGCACAATCTCGCCACGTCCCTGGCCGCTACACCGATGCGCAAACGATAGGAGAACCCGATGGCAACCGAGACAGTCGACCGCTCGTTCGTGGACTCGCTACTCAAGGACATCGTGCTGCCTGCGGCAGATCAATTGCTGGACATGCCGTACTTCAGAGACTTGCGTGCAGGAACGCTCACCACGCGACGCATGCAAGGGTTCTCCCTCCAGCACACGTGGTTCAACCGCTCACTGCTCAAGGGTGGTGCTCTGCGCATGCTGCGCGCCAACGGCGACGAAGCGTTCATGGATGCCCTCATGGGAATCGACGCCGAAGTCACGCATCCCGATCTCTGCAAGAAGTTCGGCCTCTCGCTGGGGCTGACGGAAGAGGACTTCGCCAACATGATCCCGTTGCCTGAAGTCGTCGCCCATACCAGCGTCATCGTCGCGGGCCCGGTCATCTTCTCCAGCCCCGCAGTCGGCAAGGGCGGCGCCATGTCCGACGAGACCATTGTCCAGCGCTACTCCCTGGAGATGGCCGAGTACCTGGCCAAGCCCCCCTACAACCTGTCACGAGAGGCGCTCCGGTTCTTCACCATCCACGGCGTCGTCGATGTCGACCACTCAGCGGCGGCCGCCGATGGCGTAGCACGGCTCGCCAAGACCGACCACGACAAAGCGCTGGTCCGTCAGACCGTCGAGGCCAAGGTGAAGCTCAAGCTCGCCAAGTGGCAGGCCATCTACGACCACTACGCGTAAGCGGGGCACACGCGGCCCCACTGGCTGCTGCTTGGTGACACAATGTTGTTAGCGGGCTATCGGGGATAAACGTGAGTCTTCCCGCCCGCCCGACCCTCTATCGTTGCTCGCGCAATGCCTCAAGGCCGGAGGACATGCATCCCCTCACTTTCCTGTCAGGCCTAGTGCAAACGAGATATAGGGTTCTGGGAGAGTGGGCGCAATCACGCCATTGCCCCTGTCGCCAAACTCAGGGCACGCCCTCGCGTCTGCTAGAACGCTAGCGACCCCAACGTCACGACGCCCGTGGCCAAGAATATCGCGGCTGCGGCCAGCTTTACCGCACGAGCCGGAATACGCTTCCCCAGGACCATACCCACGACGATCGCTAGAGCGTCCGCAAGCACCATGCCGACCGTGGATCCGAGCCACACGCCGACCAGCGACGCCCCGCCGGTGGCTAGCGTAATGGTCGCCAACATCGTCTTATCGCCAAGCTCCGCCACGAAGAACGTGGCCGTGACCGTGAGGAATGGCCCCCAGCGCGATGGGTTCGCCGACGGGTCGTCGTCCAGTGAGTCGCCGCGCAGCGTCCAGAGGCCGAAGATGATGAAGGCCAGCCCCGCTGCCGCCGTCACTGCCTGGTCCGGCAACACGGTATCGATGGCGCGCCCCAAGAACACGGATCCCAGGTGCACCGTAAGCGTCGCGACTGTTACGCCCAGGATCACTTCGCGCGCTCGGAAGCGGGTCGCGAACGCCAGCGCGACGAGTTGACTCTTATCGCCCATCTCAGCGACTGCGATGAGGGCGAGGGATTGCCAGAATTCAATCAAGGGAGAAGTGCCTCAGCCATAAGTTTAGCGGCTGGAACTCCAACGTTCATCAACGTGGGATAAACTGCCCGTTGACCTCAACCACGGAGTGTTTTAGACATGCTGTCCCGTGAAGACAACGAGTTACTTACCCGCGTCGGCCCAGGAACCCCCATGGGGGACCTGCTGCGCCGTTTCTGGTTCCCCATCCTCATCGCTGATGAGCTTCCCGTACCCGATTGCGACCCCATGCGCGTCCGCGTGCTGGGCGAGTATTTCGTAGCCTGGCGCAACACGGCGGGCGTGCTGGGTTTGCTGGACGCACGCTGCCCCCACAGGGGCGCAGACCTGTCCCAGGGCATGAGCCAGGAAAACGGCATCTACTGCCCTCGCTGCCTCTGGAAGTTCGATGTTGATGGCAACATCCTCGATCTTCCCATGGAGCCTGTGGACAGTCCTCTATGGAAGGTCAAGGCGCCTGCTTTCAAGGTCACCGAGTACGGCGGCATGATCTGGGCCTACCTCGGCCCTCAGGATGACGTGCCCGACCTACCTGAGTTCGAGTACACCCGCGTGGACGGAGACCAGCGTCACGTGTCGCGCTTCTTGGTCGAGTGCAACTACATGCAAGGTGTTGAAGGCGGGCTAGACGCCAGCCGCGTCTCCGCGTTGGAGAAGGCCGGCTCGATGGACAAGGCCGAGATCCTGGACAACGAGCCCTCCCACACCGTTGAGGCCAAGTCCACCGACTACGGCCTGCTCATCGGCACCGCGTTGGACGCCGATGGCAACGTGAACCCGGAGCTCCAAGTAACGCACTGGCTCATGCCTTTCTACACGACCGCCCCTGCAGATGCCGATGGCATCCTGGAAGGCGTGGCCTGGGTGCCCATCGACGACGAAAGCACCATGGCCTTCGCCGTCACGTATAACCCCAAGCGCAAGCTCAGCAAGAAAGTCCTTGACGATATCCGCCTGGGCAAGCGCGTTCACCCCCAGCTCACCGAAGGCACGCTGCGACGCTCACGTAACCGCGAGAACGGCTTCCAGGAGCGCAAGCGTGCCGACGGCACGTTCGTGCCCTTCGCCGATCGCTTCAGGACATCGTTCGAGATGGCCATCGCTTGCCAGGAGAGCATGGGGACCATCGTCGACCGCTCGCAGGAAACCCTGGGCCCCAACGACGGCGCGGTTGAAGGCGCCCGCAAGATCCTCATGACAGCCGCCGTTGACCTCATGGAAGGCACCATCCCGGTCATCATCCACAAGGGTGAAGCGTATCGTGTCCGTTCCTACACCGGCGAGACTCAACGTGGAACCAAGTTCGACGAAGATGAGAACGTTCGAGACGGCATAAACGCCAAGGTCTAGCGGTCACCACTAGGGCGCGCGAGGAGACGAAGATGCCAGGAAGACTCGATGGTAAGTCGGTCATCATCACGGGTGCCTCCAGCGGGCAGGGGCGCGTCGCCGCTCAGCGGTTCGCCGAAGAAGGCGCGCGGCTCGTCTTGGCTGACAAGGACGACGAAGGCCTAGCGGAGACCGTATCGCTCATCAAGACCAGTGGCGCCGAACTAGCCGTGCACTCTGGCGACCTTACGCAAGAGGCCGTCAACGAAGCGATGGTCGCCCTCGCCGTGAAGTCGTATGGCAGGCTCAACGCCATCTACACCCCCGCTGGCCTGGTCAAGTTCGCCTCCGCTGATGAGCTCACGTTGGACGACTGGAAGTTCGTCGTGGACTTCGAGCTTACGATGACGTTCCTGGCTTGCAAGCACGCGCTACGTGCCATGAAGGACAACGGCGGCGGCAGCATCATCAACGTATCGTCTGTCTCAGGGATCAGGGGCTCCAAGGGCCACGCGGCGCACGCTGCCACGAAGATGGGAGTCGTAGGTCTCACGCGCCAGATCGCCGTCGAGTACGGCCCGCAGGCCGTCAGGTGCAACGCCATCGCGCCCGGCTATATCGCGTACGGCCCCGGCCAACTCCGCGTTGCCCGACAGAGCACCAACAACCCGCAAACGGACCACATCCCGCTGCGTCGCCACTGTGCGCCAGAGGACACTGCCAACGCTGCTTTGTTCCTCGCGTCGGATGAATCATCGTTCATCTCAGGCCAGGTCATCGTCGTTGATGGCGCAGCGTCCATAAGCTAGACGCTGGCTAGGAACTCCACCAGCAGCGCGTTGTAGCGCTCAGGGTGCTCCAACTGCGGCCAGTGCCCGCAATACGGCAGGAACGTCGACGTGCAGTTCGGGATTACCAGCGCTGCCTTCATCGCCGCGTCGGTGAGTGCCGCACGATGCTCGTCAGGGTAGAACCACGGTTCATCGCGACCGTTCAGCAGGAACGTCGGAGCCTGGATGGTCGCTAGGTAATCAGCATCACTCGCACTGATCGCTCGCCGCGCCACCTGGCCCACCGCGCCTCCCTTCGCGCGTTCGTACGCACCAGGTTCGGCGAGCGTGTCGAGCCTGATCTGCGTCACCACGTCCACCGCAGGCAGATCGCGATCGAATACGAAATCCGCAGTCGCGCGCCGCATGTCCTCGAAGATCAACTCAGGCTTGCCGAACATCTCACGAACGAAATTGTTGCGTGGCGTGGCCCCAAGCGACCCGATCGCCATCACCGCGTCGGTCACCACCCTTGGCTCGCCGCCACTGAGCGTCAGGCTTAGCACGCGCTCAGGGTGCTCCGCCGCCACGTGGCTCAGCGTTACCCCACCCATCGAATTCCCTGCAACGTGGGCCTGAGCGATGCCCAGCGTGTCCATGAAGGCTGGCACGAAGTCGGTCGCTTTCACATTGCCATCGCCTACTACCACTGAGCGCCCGAACCCTGGCGCGTCCGGCGCAGTCACGCGATACCCCGCGTCGACGAGAGCATTGAAGTTCAAGTACCAGCACATCAACGCCGACGCGCCCGCGCCTCCCGTGTGCATCAGCAAGAGGTCGCCCTTAGTAGGTTCGCCAGCCTGGTAGTAGAACGTCTCCACCAGCGTCCCGCCAACGTTCACTGAGATCGTCTTGCCATCGTTGATGTTCATCTTTGTCTCCCCGGATCGATTCCCGATTCGTTTGCGCGGAGGCCTACTCACTTGGGTTGTCGGCCGCGCCCGACGCCGCACCCGGTCGTGCGAGGACCTAGCTCGCCCTACGTCGCTTTCGACTTGCGGACAGTCGCGCCAACTGGCATCGCTATCGCGCCTTGGGCGAGCGACAGAGGAGTGAAAAGCGCCCACAAGAGGGGGAGTTGAATCTCTGCCAAATCAGGCTGGGTCACCAGCGCGTAGCCGACAGTTGGCAGTACCACCGTTGCCGCACCGACCAGCGCGCCGATCAGGCGTCCCTGGGTGCCAGCCGCGTGTTGGCGCAGCCCGATCCCGATCAGGTACGGGATCAAGAACGCGCACGTGATCCACAGCATCGCGCCCAGATCGCCGATCCACTCATCCAACACTTTCGCAGATCCCGCTGCCAGCGCCGTCATGGCCAGCACCCCAACGCTACCCAGCAGTTGTCGTCTCGTGATCGTGAATCCCATATCCCCTTCTTGATCCTCCGGCCCGCTAGCATTCAACCGCGCTTGTGCGTAGGGCCCAGCCTCGCCTGCCGTCCCCAGGCCGCGCCCGCTCTCGCACAAGAACGTCGGCGCGCAGGGCCCAGCCTCGCCCGCCGTCCCAAACGCCGAACGCCGCTTACGGCCATGCGGTGGCCCAGACCGCGACCGCGGCATGGTAGCATTGGGGGGCTCTGAGCAGAGGCCCATCGCGCCTCACCTCTCCCTGCGACTCGCGCGGGGACTATTTCGTTTGGTGAGGCGATACGAACCGTGGCCCAAGCCCCTGTTGATTCGACCCTGATAGCAGATGCCATCGACAAAGCGTTGGCAGGCGAAGCGCTGTCCGCCAGCGACGGCTATGCGCTCATGCGCGCCACCGGCGCCCAACTCGCGAACGTCATGCGCGTGGCGAGCGAATTGTCGGAGAGCGTGAGACCTCACAGGCGTGTTACGTATTCCCGGAAACTGTTCCTGCCACTCACCAACATGTGTCGGGATCGTTGCGGCTACTGCACCTTCGTGAAGGGCCCCAACCAAAAGGGCGTCTACACCATGACGCCCGAAGAGGTTGTTGAGGTTGCACGCAAAGGCGCCGAACTGGGCTGCAAAGAAGCGCTCATATCGTTGGGCGACCACCCGGAATTACGCCACGCTGAGATGCAGCAGACGCTGCATGACCTTGGCTACGGCAGCACGCCGGAGTACGTCGCGGCTATCAGCGAACTCGTGTTTCGCGAAACGGGCCTGCTGCCGCACACCAACTGCGGCACGTTGGACAGCGCCGAGATGGCATCCATCGCTGAATGGAATGCCAGCATGGGCATCATGCTGGAGAGCACCAGCGTGCGACTGCACGAGCCCGGCGGCGCGCACTACGGTACCGTCACTAAAGAGCCTGCCATGCGCATAGCGACGCTGGAGACCGCGGGCGAGCTTGGCGTGGCGATGACCACCGGCATCCTCATCGGCATCGGCGAAACGCTGGACGAGCGGGTGGATTCGCTGCTGGCGATCAGGGACGTTCACGACCGCTACTGCAACATCCAGGAAGTCATCATCCAGAACTTCCGTGCCAAGACGTCGACGCGCATGAAGAAGGCGCACGAGCCGTCCACCGTGGACATGCTGCGGACGCTGGCGGTCGGACGCTTGTTGCTGGGCGCTGGTATGAACATTCAGGCGCCGCCGAACCTCAACTCGGAGGGGGCAGGCGCCTACCTGTTGGCGGGGATCAACGACTGGGGTGGCGTGTCGCCGCTCACCAAAGATTTCATCAATCCTGAAGCAGCGTGGCCCGAGATATCGCAGCTTCGGGAACTCACCGCTGAGGCGGGGTACGAACTGCGCGAGCGCACCGTGCTCTACCCGGAGTACATAGTGCATGGCTGGAAGCTCGCCGCACCGCTGGCAGAGCGTTTGGCAGAGATGACCGAGTCTGACGGATACGTAAGACCTGAGTTGGAGTGGGTGAACTAGATGGTTGAAGCAGAGAGCCTTTCGCACCTTAGGGGCGCGTTCGAATCGATGGTCGGAGCTGTGGATAGCGAGGTCGCTCGCATCCTCGACAAGTCGCTAGGCGGCGGCGAAGTAACCGTGGAGGAGGGCACTCGCCTCTTCGACGCCGACGGCACCGCGCTACTCGCGATCATGGCGACGGCTGATGAGCTCCGTAAGCGCACCAACGGTGATGCCGTGTCCTACGTCATCAACCGGAACATCAACTTCACCAACGTGTGTATCAAGCGTTGCGGATTCTGCGCCTTCTCGCGGGACCATCGACAGGAGGAGGGCTACTTCCTCCCCCTCAACGAGATCGTGCGGCGTGCGCGCGAAGCTTCAGACCTTGGCGCGACCGAGGTCTGCGTCCAGGCTGGCCTGCCGCCAAAGATGGAAGGCTCGCTGTACATCGACCTCACCCGAGAACTCAAAGCAGAACTGCCCAACATGCACATCCACGGCTTCTCGCCCGAAGAGGTGCTGTACGGGTCCATCCGCTCCAAGTGCTCAATCGAGGACTACTTGCTGGGGCTCAAGGCCGCAGGCGTAGGCTCGTTACCCGGCACGTCCGCGGAGATCCTCGACCAGGAAGTGCGAGATCGTATCGCGGCTGGTCGCATAACCGTTGACCAGTGGACTGAGGTCATCAAGACCGCGCACAAGGTCGGCATACCAACGACCTCGACCATCATGTTCGGCCACATCGAGACCAACGCTCATCGCGCCGCGCACCTGGCGTACCTGCGCGACATCCAGAAGGAAACCGGCGGCTTCACCGAGTTCGTGCCCCTCAGCTTCGTCCACGAAGAGGCGCCCATGTTCGCGGACGCCATCGCCAAGTCCCGCGCCGAGGGCGACACCGGAGCGGAGATGCGCCCAGGTGCCACTGGCGCCGAGGTCATCAAGATGCACGCCATCGCCCGCATCATGCTCCATGGCTGGATCGACAACATCCAGTGCTCGTGGGTAAAAGAGGGACCCAAGCTCGCCCAGGTGCTCCTGTCCGCTGGCTGCAACGACGTTGGTGGCACGTTGATGAACGAGAGCATATCCACGTCGGCTGGCGCGTCCTACGGCCAGCTCGTACCCCCTTCGGAACTCCGCCGTTGGATCCGCGACATCAACCGCGTCCCCGTACAGCGGGACACCCTGTACCACACGCTGCACACCTTCGAGACTGAACCCCTGGAGCCGGAACTCTTGGATCTTGCCAAAGCCGACGCACCGGAGCGGTTCGGGTCGTTCGCCGAGCTCATCAAGCTCGACGAATGGCGCTACACCGGCCAGCGAGCGCCTACGCTCACAGGGCCAACGTGGGTCGAGATCAAGCGCGGGTCTTAGGTAAACTGACCCGGCTATGCCCCAACCCAAGATCCTTGCGATAGCTGGTGGTGTCGGTGGCGCGAAGCTGGCCCTTGGGCTGGCACGCGTGCTGCCGCCCGAGAACCTGACCGTCGTCGTCAACACTGGCGACGACGAGACGTTTCACGGACTCCACGTCTCCCCAGATCTCGATTCGGTGACCTACGCCCTCGCTGGCCTGACCAACCCCGACACCGGGTGGGGCGTCGCTGGCGATAGCTTCAGGACGCTTGAGGCGCTGGGTAGGCTGGGTGCAGAGACGTGGTTCGGTTTGGGCGACCTAGACTTCGCCACCCACATCCGGCGCACCGCGCTGCTCGCAGATGGCATGTCCCTGTCGCAGGCAACTGCCGAGATCACCCGACACCTGGGTATCACGTGCGCTGTCGTCCCCATGACCGACGCCCCTGTCCGCACCATTGCCATCACCGACGTGGGCGAACTGGCGTTCCAGGAGTACTTCGTCCATCGTGGCTGCGAACCGCGCATCACGGGCGTCCGCTTCGATGGCGCTGACGCTGCGCTGCCTTCCCCCGCGTTCGCCGACGCCCTCCAGCAAGCGGATGCCATCGTCTACTGCCCCTCCAACCCCCTGGTGAGCGTCGGCCCGATACTCGCCGTTCCTGGCGTGCGTGACTCCATCGCAAACTTCGCAGGCCCACGGATCGCCGTGAGCCCGATCGTCGGTGGCCAAGCGCTCAAGGGGCCGGCTGCCAAAATGATGGGGGAGCTTGGCGAGGAGGTTAGTTGCGTGGGCGTCGCTCGCCGCTACGTCGGTCTCTGTGATGCGCTCGTTATTGACGATGTCGACCGTGACCACTCGACGGCCATCGAGGAATGCGGCATGCGCGCTGTCGTCACCGGTACGATCATGCAGACAGAGGCTGACAAAGAACGCCTCGCCCGCGAGATCGTTGAACTTATCGCTGGCTGGAGCAGCTAGCGTGGCCAGCGCCCCCGTACCCCCATTGCGCGTCATCGTTCCCATGAAACCGCTGGACCAGGCGAAGTCTCGCTTGTGGATCGACGTCCCCACGCTTGAGCGCGAGAGCGTCACGCTGCTCATGCTGGACACCGTGGTCCGCGCTGCCGTCGTCGCCCTTGGCTCGGCCGCCGTCCGCGTCGTTGGTGGTGATGCGCTGGTGCAGGGCGTCGTCCGCGACGCAGGCGGAACGTGGACGGAAGATACGGGCGGTGGCCTGAATCCGTCCGTCTGGTCGGCTATGCAGACTGCCTACGCTGACGGCTGCTCCGCCGCGCTATTCATGCCCGGTGACCTGCCGCTGGTTGAGACTGAGGACATACTTGCCATAGCCTCGGCCAGCCGCGACAACACGCAGCCGATTGGCGTGCGCGCTGAACCGGATGGCGGCACGAACGCGCTGCTTGTCCCGGCCACCTGTGCGTTCGCCCCTCGGCTCGGCGTGGACAGTTTCGCCAAGCACACAGCAGCCGCACTGGAAGTCGGCGCGACGCTCACTGCGCTCGATCTGCCGCGCGTGGCGTTCGACATGGACTCGTTCGACGATATGGTCTGGGCCAAACAAAACATCGCCGGTTTCGCCCAGAAGCTCTACGATTGGCAAGCCTGGCTGGAGGACAGCCGGGCAACTAAGGAGAACACCTAATGGCAGGGGACGCGACGAAGATAGGGATACTGCTCGGCACCCGTGGGCTGGTGATGAGCGCCATTCGCAAGGGCGAAGCGGCCAACGCGGACGTGATGTTGGAGTTGGCTGAACGTGTGGACGACGCAGGCCTCGACTCCGTGTGGGTCGGCGATAGCCTCGTGTCCAAGCCTCGCCTGGAGCCGGTCGCCGCCATGTCCGCCATCGCGGCTCGCACCAAAAACGTGCGCATCGGCACCGCCGTCATGCTGCCTGCCATCCGCCACGCCGTGCCCCTCGCCCACAGCCTAGCCGCGGCTGACATCCTGTCCCACGGTCGCATCGTCATAGGCGCAGGCGTCGGTGGAGCTTTCACGCCGGGGCAAGCGCAGGATTGGATCGCCGCAGGCGTCGACCCCAAGACCCGCGCGGCCCGTTTCACCGAGATGGTGCAAGTCATGAAGCGCCTTTGGACGGAGGATCACGTCACGTTCAACGGCAAGCATTTCAACCTAGACGACGTCACGCTCAACCCCCGCCCCGTGCAGCCTGGCGGCGTGCCGATCCTGCTAGCGACCCACTACCACACAGGATCAGAACGCCAGGTGCTGCGTGCCGCTCGCCACGGCGACGGCATCATCGGCATCAGCGATTACCCTGCCGATTTCGCGGCTACCGTCTGCAAGGTGGACGAACTGGTCGTCGCCGAGGGGCGTGACCTCTCGACTTTCGAGCACGTCTACTACATGACAGTCCACATTGGTGATGACCATGCCAAGGCGAAGGAAGAGGCCGAGGACTTCCTCGTTTCCTACTACGGCTTGAACCACTGGGGAGACCGATGGGGGCCTTGGGGTACGCCGGACGAGATCGCGGCCAAGATGCGCGAGTTCGCGGATGCTGGCGCCGACCACTTGGTCGTTCGCTTTGCTGGCTGGGATCAGCTCGCCCAGTGGGAGCGGTTCAAGAACGAGGTACTGCCCACGTTCAGGGGCTAGCTTACGAGCTAGAGAAGCCGGACTCGCACGCGAGCCGCGACTTCCATACCCAGCGACACATGGATGTCGCTGTGACGCAGGTCGACCACGCCTCGGTAGGACGCGATGTCTTCGATCTCGACCTCGCGGCCCGGCAGTATCTGGTTCTCCACCAGGTACGACAGCAGCGGGAAGTCCTCGTCAGGCACGCGCATGATGACGTACTTGTTGCCCGCCTTCGCCTCGCTGAGCCGCAGCGTCCCTGGAGCCTCGCCACGTATGCCTTGATCGCCCTCGCGGTAGATCGGGCGTCCGTACGGGCACGTCTCGGGGAAGCCTAGCTTGTGCTCGATGCGCTCGAGAAGCTCCGGGGAGATCGCATGCTCAAGTTGGTGCGCGACGGACTCCGCACGCTCGATGGGCACCTCAAGGATGTCCACCAGCATGCGCTCCGACAATCGATGCCGACGAACCACGTCGCGAGCACGCGCGTGACCTTCGGGGGTCAGCACGATCTTCTTCTCTTTGGTCACCTGCACCAAGCCCTCTTTGGCCATCCGCTGCACCATGCCTGAGACCGACGCCAGCGTGGTGCCGACCTCTTCCTCTATGGGGATGCGGCGCAGGTAGCTGGCGAGTTCGCTCACGTGTGGCGAAACGCCGTCTTCCTGAAGGATCGCCAGCGACAGGAGGTAGTTCTCGGCCGCGCGGGACATCCGCCAGCCGCGTTGTTCGGTTTCCCTCAAAGGTTTGCGTGTCTGCTGAGCCATGGCGCCATTATCCCACAGGTCTCGATCCGGTTCAGCGGGCACCATGTTCAGCCTGGGCGTGAACCGCTGTAGACTCTCAACACTGCTTGCTAGAGGTGTTTCTTTGACTACGCTATCCGGCCCGTCCCGCTCCCCGCGCTCTGGCGCTGCGCCCAAATCGTTGGTTGTCCTGCTGCACGGGCGGGGCTCCAATGGCGACGACCTCATCGGCCTGGCGGATGCCATTGCAGGCCATTTCCCCGACACCGCATTCCACTCCCCCAACGCCCCGGTCGGGCTTGGCGGAGGCGCATATCAGTGGTTCGTCGTAGACGGTATGGAGAGCCGTGAGCCTGGGTTGCAGTCGGTCGCTCCCATCGTCAACGAGTTCATCGATGGCCTGCTGAAGGAGTACGGACTACCGTCATCCAAGTGCGTCCTCATGGGCTTCTCGCAGGGCACTATAACGTCCATGCACGTCGCGCCCCGCCGCGCCGATCAGCTTGCGGGCGTCGTTGGGTTCAGCGGTGCCATGTTCTCTGGTAGCACGCTGGCCGACGAGATGCAGAGCAAGCCACCGTTCATCCTCATCCACGGTGACGCTGACTTGGTGCTGGACTCACGCGAAACCGAACTCGCTGCCAAGCGATTCGAGGAGGTCGGCGTACCGGTGTCCATGCACATCCTGCCTGGCCTGCCGCACAGCATCGACCAGCGAGGTCTCTCGCTCGCCGTCGGTTTCATCGAACGCGTCCTGGACTAGTGGGGCTAGCTGGCCTAGCTGGCGACCTGAAACTCGCGTAGGTCAGGTGAGATGGCCAGCGGTGCGCCTGTCAGCGCCTGAACCTCTGCTGGTTCGTATCCGGGCGCGATCTCCTTGAGAACGAACCCCGATGGCGTCACCTCGACGAGCCCATAGTTCGTCGCGATTAGCTTCACTACGCTCACCGCCGTTAGCGGCAACGCGCAGCGCTCAACGAGCCGAGCCTGCCCGTCACGCGTGGTGTGATCCATGATGACGTAAACGTTCTTCGCGCTGACGGCCAGGTCCATCGCCCCGCCGATCCCGCCGCCCTTGCGACCGTGCACGCGCCAGTTGGCGAAGTCGCCGTTGGCCGCGACTTCGTACGCGCCCAGTACCGTCACGTCCACGTAGCCCGAGCGGATCAACGCGAACGAATCGGCGTGATCCATAGTCGCCATGCCCGGCTGCGGCAGCACGTACTGGCCGCCCGCGTTCACCAGCCACAGATCCTCTTCGCCATCCATCGCCATCGGCCCGTAATTCACCACGCCATTCTCGGCTTGGTAAACGATCTCTTTGTCCACGTGCACGAAGTTCGAGCACAGCGTGGGTATCCCGATGCCCAGGTTCACCACCCAGCCGTCCTGGAACTCCATCGCGATCCGATTGGCCATCGTCTGTCTGTCGAGCGGTTGTTTCTCGGTCATCGCTGGTTCTTGACCTCTTTGGGTGCATCGGCAGGGATCACCACCATGCGATCCACGAAGATACTCGGTGTATGGATGGAGTCGGGGTCCAAGTCCCCTGCTTCGACGATCGGCTCGTCGAGTTCGACGATCGTTATCTTGGCCGCGCGGGCCATGATGGGCCCGAAATTTCGCTGGGTGAGCCTGAACTGCAGATTGCCTATGTCATCCGCCTTGTTGGCGTGGATGAACGCGTAGTCGGCGGGCAGGGGCAACTCCAGCAGGTAGTCCCTGCCATCGAAGGTGCGCACCTCCTTGCCCTCGGCGATCTCGGTGCCCACACCAGCAGGCGTGTAGAAACCAGCGATGCCCGCACCCGCCGCGCGTATGCGCTCAGCGAGCGTGCCCTGCGGCATCAGCTCAGCTTCCACCTCACCCGCCTCGTACAGCTCTGTGAAGGGCAACTTGGCCGACGGATGTGTCGCCGCCGTGAACGCCGCCGATACCTTGGCGACTCGTCGATCCTGCACCAGCAGGCTCAGGTCGACCAAGCTACTGTCGCCCCAACGCCCAGGCGTGTTGGAGATCGCGTGGATCCCCTTGGCTCCCTGACGATGCAGCGCCTCTATCAGGTAGCGCGGGGTCCCGGGCCCTGCGAAGCCGGAGAACATGATTGATGCCCCGTCGGGGATGTCCGCGACGGCTGCGTCGAAGGTGTCGAATAGTTTGTTTCTCATGGTGTTGCCCAACCCTACCGTGCTTGGGTACCCGATGCCAAGCCTTCGCGCCTCTATCCACGGTTTGCTATCGCTGAACTGGGCGCGTCACGGTATGCTGCGTGCTCGCGCTGATATGCGTGATTCAGGAGGCCAGGCGTGGGCAAACTCGACGGCAAGACAGCGATCGTTACGGGAGCAAGCAGAGGCATCGGCGCGCAGATCGCCACGGTGCTAGCAGGCGAGGGCGCGCGGGTTATCGCCGCAGCGCGGACGCTCAAAGAAGGTGACCATCCTCTGGAAGGCTCGCTGGAAACCACAGTCGCCGGTATCACCGCGACTGGTGGCGAAGCGACCGGGTTCCCGTGCGACATCTCCACGCCAGAGGGCTGCGGGTCGCTGGTGCAAGCAGCGCATGACACGTATGGGCCCGTGGACATCCTGGTAAACAACGCCGCCCTCAGCTATTTCGTCGCCATCAAGGACTTCGCCGTGAACCGCTGGATGCGGTCGTGGGCGATCAACGTGCACGCGCCGTTCATCCTTAGCCAACTCGTGCTCGCCGATATGCTGCCTCGTCACGACGGACGGATTGTCAGCATCTCGTCGGTCGCGGCCATCGGCCCTGGCCGAGGGCCCTACGAGGGCGATTTCGGCGAGGAGTACCGCCTCAAGGGCAGCTCCAGCTACGGCGCGGAGAAAGCAGCGCTGGAGCGCTTCTCCCAGGGGCTTGCGGCTGAGGTCTACCCCGAAGGCGTCGGCGTCGCAGCCGTCGCCCCCTCGCTCATCGTCGCCACGCCAGGCACCGTCTACCACAACCTCGTCACCGGCTACGACGACCCTCGTGGTGAGTCCACCGACATGCTCGCCCAAGCCGTCCTGCTGCTAGCGACACAGCCGCTGGACACCATGACAGGCCGCGTCGGCTACAGCCAACAGTTGCTCCAAGAGGCAGGCTGGATCACCGACGGACGTGGCCCTGGCATCGAGCCTGACTGGCGCGTCAGCGGCTTCTCGCTGATGTAGCAGCCTTGTGCTACCTGCGGAAGTGGGGAATGACTTCTTTGGAGAAAACTTCCAGCGTTGGCAATAAGTCTTCGGGACTGGTGAGCACGTTTATCACGAACGTGCTCACTCCGATATCCGCGTAGCGCTCGATGGTCTCGATGCAATCTGCGGGCGTCCCTAGCGCGTAGCAGTCTTCTGGATGTGCTTCCCAGGCATCATCTCCGAATCTGCTATTGAGCGCTGACTGAACAGCGGCCAGCGCATCGTTCTTGTTAGCGCCGATGTTGAGCCACATGTTGCAGGCCCAGTCGAAATCGACATCCCGCCCTTGGCCAGCGGCGATGCCCTCGATCTGGCTTATCGCTGCAGCGTACCCTTCCACTGGGACGTCGGTCGGGTGGAACCCATCGCCGAAGGTCGCCACTCGGTTGATCACCGCATCCGCGAACCCGTTGTCCCAAGATCCTCCCAGCCAGATGGGAACCTGCCGAGTCGGGGCCGGGGCAAGACGCGTATCGGTCATTTCGTAGTAATCGCCTGCGTGGTTCACCGTGTCGCCCGCCAACAGGCTGCGGATGACGCGGAGCGCTTCATCGGTGATCTTCCCTCGCTTACGCCGGTCAACCTGTTCGACTGCGAAGTCCTTCGGTAGCAGGCCTGCGCCCAAACCTAAGATCAACCTGCCGCTCGTCAAGATATCTACTGACGCGGCAACCTTGGCCAGTTGATAGGGGCTGCGGAATGGCACCACTAGCACGCCCGTCCCCAACATGATGTGGTTCGTGTGTTGAGCGACGGACGCCAACAAGGTCATAGGGTCTAGTGACGACAATGTCTCAAGGTCGGGGACGAAATACGCGTCGAATCCCCATTGCTCTGCTTGTTGGGCAAAAGGGATGGGGCCCATGATGGACACCATCGAAACACCGTTGTACTGGACTCCGAATCGAATCTCGCTAGCCATTGTTCTTCGCCCGCTCACGCTCTACCAATACCCGGCGCAACAGCTTGCCTGACGGGTTCTTGGGGATGGCCTCCATGAACTCGATCTCTCGCACACGCTTGAACGTCGCGACCTTATCGCCCACGAAGTCCATCAACTCACGAGCGCTGGCTGCTGCTCCAGCCTTGAGCACCACGAACGCCTTCGGGATCTCGCCGTGCTCCAGGTCTTCCTTGCCGATCACCGCGACATCGGCCACCGCAGGGTGCTCTAGGAGGATGCCCTCCAACTCGGCGGGAGGCACCTGGAAACCGCTGTACTTGATCAACTCTTTCTTGCGATCGAGCACGTACACGTAGCCGTCTTCGTCGATCTTCACCAGATCGCCCGTGTAGAACCAGCCATCGGCATCGAGCGCTGCCGCCGTAGCCTCGGGCTGGTTGTAGTAGCCGCGCATGATGTTGGGTCCGCGCATCAGCAACTCGCCCAACTCGTTGGGGCCCAGGTCGATCAGGCCCGTCTCCATATCTACTACCCGCTGCTCGATGTCAGGCAGCATCGGGCCGATGGACCCTGGCTTCATGCGCTCGTCCGTGAAGTCCATATGGGTGACCGGCGACGTCTCCGTCAGGCCGTAGCCCTGTATCACGATGCAGCCGAGCCGCGCCGCTATCCGCAGTTGGAGTTCGGCGGACATGGGTGCAGCGCCGAACATGATGAAGCGCAACGATGGCAGGCTGTTGTCTTTTAGCAATGGCGTTTGCGACAGGGCAACGCCCACCGGCGGTGCCGTGTACAGCGCCGTCACGCCGTGATACTGGATCAGCGACAGGAAATCCGACATGTCGAATCGGCCCATCATGATCTGAGTTGCGCCCACGTACAGCGCCTGCTGCATCAGCACGGTCATACCGTAGATGTGGAACAACGGCAGATGCACCAACACGACATCGTCGTGCACTACCGCATTGCCTTCATCGCGATCCGCTAGCTGGCGAACGTTGGCGTGCAGATTCTCGTGGGACAGCATCACTCCCTTGTTCATCCCCGTCGTGCCGCTGGAGAAGGGTAGGGCGGCCAGGTCGTTGACCGGGTCGATCTCCACCGGCGTCGGCTGGCCCTCCGCCGCGTCGATCATCCCCCAGAACGAATCAGCGTCGTCCGCGCTGTCGTTGATCACGATCAAGCGCTTCACGCTTGGCGTGTCTTTCGCGGCCGCCTCAGCCATCTCTATCAAGCTCTCGTGGACGATCAGCACCGGCGCACCAGACGCATTCAGCTGCGCAGCGATCTCGCGCTCTTTGTAGCCTGAATTGATCGTCGTAACGGTCGCGCCAGCCTTCAGGATGCCGAAGAATCCCACCTCGAACTCTATGCAGTTCGGCGCCAGTATCCCCACGAAATCGCCCTTGCCAACGCCTATTCCCTGCAGCGCGACCGCCAAGCGATCCGTGTAAACGTCCAACTCCATGAACGTCACCTTCCGCTCATCATCGACGATCGCCACCTTGTGCGGCCAACGGCTCGCGGCGTCGATCACCAATCGCTGAACGGGCTCCGGCGTGAGCTTACCTAGAGATGGACGAACAACGGACACGGTGGGCCTCCTCGTGCGTGCGGGCGCTGGCGATACAGACCGCAAAACTAGCGGATGAGCGTCGGTGCGTCAACGCGTGCCGTGTCGGGGTTGGCTCCATAGGAGTCGACTAATTGAAACCCGGTACGCTCTTGTACCGTTTTGACCCATAGACCCCTGACTGTTGCGAACGTTCTCTAGCCCCGCGTCTTGATGTGTCTCATTTTGTCTCATTTCTTATCATCTGCTCCTGACTGCGCTGCGTGATGGGCAGGCCTGGCTGCCCTGCGCGACGAGGCTTAAGGACGTGCGTTTACAGCATACGGATGATGTGGCGACTGCGCGACGGTCAAATGTCACATATCTGGCTAGCCATGAACGTGGGCCATGGCCGAGCGGCAGCATCAGCTAGTGCTTTAGAGTGATTTTTCTGCCTCGCCTTGAGTGCACAGGGGGCACAAGCCGTCTCGGATCAAGACGTGTTGCGCATCATCGAGGACCGTGTCACCAAACTCCACGCGGTTCGGACCGTAGAACTTGATGAAGGTATGCGTTGTGTCTGATGCACATTGCCAGATGTCATCGCGGTGAACACCGTCGGCGTTCCCCTTACGTTCGTGCTGCACCTTCGAGCGCCCGGCTGCTTCTTGCGCCATTCTGTCCCTCTGCCATCGAGATGTAGGTTCTGTGAAGGTCGCGACCTTCCTGCTCAACTTCATGCTAGCGGAGCCGCCAGCCTCGGGCTCGCTGTAAGCACGCTCAATCAAGCATGCGTGTCGGGCGTGAGTCCCGCATGCCACCACGGGTTCTCGCCAGAACTCAGTTCACGCACCACGCGATTCCATCGCCCACCCTCGCAGTCGGTGGCGGCACATGAACATCGGCCTTCCCCGAGCGGCAGCAAGTGGGTGCAGGGCGCGCCCTGCTGTGACATTTGCCCCTTTCGCGAAAGAACATTAGTTCTTATCGTGCGCGATTGAGGTAACTATTAATGCTAACCAAAACCAAAACCTGCGCCCTGATCGGACTCGACGGAGTCATCGTTGAAGTCGAAGTCGACATCTCGCCGGGCCTACCTGCCTTCACTGTCGTAGGCCTGCCTGACACGTCCGTACAAGAATCACGCGAGCGCGTGCGAGCGGCGATCCGCAACTCGGGATTCGAATTCCCCATGCGACGCATCACCGTGAGCCTCGCGCCCGCAGACCTACGCAAGGCAGGCCCCGCGTACGACCTGCCTATCGCCGTTGGCATCCTGACCGCCAGCGGGCAATTGGAGGCGAACCTGAACAACACGGTTCTCCTCGGTGAGCTTTCGCTGGAGGGCTGCGTGCGCCACACCGATGGCGTGCTACCCATGGTGGGCCTGGCCCGCCAATACGGTATGGCCACCGTTGCCGTGCCCGCTGCCGACGGCCCAGAGGCGTCGTTGGTCGAGGGCATCGACGTTCTGGGCGTGCTGTCGCTGCGCCAATTGGTGGATCACCTGCGCGGCGACGAACCGATGATGTTCGCCGTTGCCCCGACTAACTGGGGTCACGGTGGCGACCAGCCATACCCGGTCGATCTTGCGGACGTGCGTGGGCAGGAGCACGTTAAGCGCGCGATGGAGGTCGCTGCGGCGGGTGGTCACAATCTCCTCATGTCAGGCCCTCCAGGCAGCGGCAAGACGCTGCTTGCCCGTGCGTTGCCGTCGATCCTGCCGCCCATGAGCGCCAGCGAGGCGTTAGAGACGACCAAGCTTTACAGCGTCGCGGGCATGCTTCCCAAAGACGAACCCCTGCTGTCCGTACGACCGTTCCGGTCGCCGCACCACACCATCTCGGACGCGGCGCTGGTCGGTGGAGGTCGAATCCCGCGCCCAGGCGAAGTCTCGCTGAGCAACAGAGGCGTGCTGTTCCTGGATGAGATGCCGGAGTTCGGATCGGCGGTCCTTGAAGTGCTGCGCCAGCCGCTCGAAGACAAGGTCGTCACCATCACCCGTGTCCAAGGGAGCGTCACGTTCCCCGCCAACTTCATGCTGGTCGGCGCCATGAACCCCTGATTCTGCGGTAACTTCGGAGACCCCCGAAAAGCGTGCACCTGCACACCATCGATGCTCGGTCGCTACAAGAAGCGCATCTCTGGCCCGCTGTTCGACCGCATCGACATCTTCGCGGAGGTACCTCGGGTCGAGTACGAGAAACTCAACAGCGCCCCCACCGGCGAATCGTCCAAGGTCGTTCGTGAACGCGTGATTGCTGCACGCCGCATCCAGCAAAAGCGTTTCGAGGGCACCAACATGAAAGCGAATGCAGACATGGGGCCATCGGAGGTCTGGGAGCACTGCCAACTCAACGAGGCTGCTGATGCCCTGGCCCGAGCGGCCATGGAGCGCCTGCACCTATCGGCGCGCGCGTTCCACCGCACGCTCAAGCTCGCGCGCACCATCGCCGACCTCGCTGGCGAAACGGCGATCGGCGTCGCCCACGTTGCCGAGGCGGTCCAGTACCGCCAACGTGAGGTGATGGTTTAGGGGACGTGCGGTGAAACAGACAAGCTATCCTAGATAGCGTCGCCAGCGATGTCCCCGTTCGAAGCAAATAACGAGATGCACTGCGCATCTCGCCTGAAGGATGATCATGGTTGAAAGTTACCTCGGAAAGACAGTCCCTGACTTCACGCTCGAAGCTAGCGATGGCCAAACGATAACGCTGAGTAACCTGAAGGGGCAAAAAGTACTGCTGTACTTCTTCACCAGCCCCGGCGGCGGGAACTGAACACGCATGGCTCTCGGGTACCGAGAGCATTCCGCCGGATTCAGCGAAAAGAACGTAGTCATGTTCGGTGTCCATGACGGGAGCCTGGAAGCAGCACGGGAGTGGGTGGAGAAAGAAAATCTCCCCTTCGCCATCTTGAATGACCCTGGTCGTCTGCTGGGAATCGCCGTCGGCATGTCTAGCACTGACGGTGAGCGGTACGTCAGAGACCCCTCCGAGGGGCGGCGCCCCGCAGTCGTGATCGACGAGCATGGTGTTATCTGCGCTTGGGAACCCGACATGAACGACACCGCACAGATCGCGAGCTTGCTCGCGAGGCTATAGATAGGGCCGAGAGCTTCCCCCTAAATGGAGTTTCTTGTGAGGGCGACGACCGGTATTTCGCGAGTCGCCCTCCGTTCATAGTCTCCAAAATTGGAATGCAGACCCACCTGTCTCGCGTAGATGGTGTCACGCTCCGATCCTGTGATCGTCGTCGCGGTCGCTTCGTAGCGGTCGATCCCAATTTCGACAGTCACTACAGGATTGGCGACCAGGTTGAGATACCAGTCAGGGTGGGCAGGCGAGCCAGCCTTTGAGGCGAAGACGTACATGCAGTCTTCTGCGGGGAGATAGGCGAGAGGGTTAGTACGTAGTACCCCCGTCTTAGCACCGATGGTGTTCAGCAACAGGATCGCACTACCCGAACGAGTCGTGACTTTTCCGCCGCCGCCGCGAAACTCCTCAATCACCCTCGCGTTGTTGGAGTTCCAATCATTGGTGCTGGTCATGCGGCCTCCGCGCTAAGTGACTAGCGCCATCGAGAATGCCGGGAGGTTAGCAATTTACGCGGGCACCTTCTACCACCAGACATCTCGGTCTAGCGCGATACCCACCATTCCAGATAGCGTCCCTTCCAATCACGGGGGAGGTGACCATTGGCGACGTATCAGACGGAGATAGTGTGGAGCTGCGTGTGCGGAGAGTCGGGAACGCTAGGGCTGATGTACCCCGACGACGACGCAAGCAAACTGCGACTGCTCCGCACCACGCATCGCGTCGAAAGAGGCTGCGAGCTAACGTCTGAAGTCAGGAAACGCGCCACCGCCACGTAATCAGCGAAGCCGCACGCCCGCGACTACCGCACGCTCAAGCTCGCGCGCACCATCGCTTACCTCGCTGGCGAAGCGGCGATCAGCGTCGCCCACGTGGCGGAGGCGGTGCAATACGGCCAGCGTGAAGTGATGGTTTAGGGGCCCCGCTAGGGATACTGATTCGAATTCACAGGAACCGCCGTGTTTAGATACCGAGTCGCGGTCTGCCCGCCAGCGCTGGCGCAAATTCACCAAGGAAGCGAGGAACAATATCCGTATAAATACGGATGCTGACTACATCCAACGGTGCTAGAACTACTTCTAATCAGAAGAGCGACTCACGCTGGCTGGCGTCAGCGTTGACTGCCCACCTTAGATAGGAGCAGATATGCGTAGGATTCGAGTTGATTCAGGTTTCGTAGCGTTGGTCGTTGTTGTCATGATGACCATTGCGGCGTGTACCGACGACCCCACACCTACACCGACCACGCCTGATATCACGATCAACCTCGGTTCGAGTGCGGCAGGCTCTACCAAATCGAAGTGCGGTGGCCCCACCTTTGCTTACGCAGAGAAAGGACAAAAAGGAGCCGTGTTTGCTGAAACGAGCGACCTGTTCGTTGCCCGGCCGAACCATGCGACGACCGTGTTCGACGAGATATCGATAGGGGCGACGTTGACCTATGACTTGCTGAAGCGTTCGGCCGCAACTCATGCCGATCGGACTCAGACGTACAACTACGTGATTGACGCTAGGTACTGCGAGATTTACGTGGCCGTGTTCCGTGAGCAAAACGACATTGATAGGGCCTTGCGCGCATTGGTGGATGCCGACCTCTGCAGTTCGAGCATTGGCACCCAGAAGATGGTGCAGGGAATGATGGTCAATTTTCATGGTGAGCCGGGTACCAAGCACCGCGGCCTCCACTCTAGCCCCTGTATGTTGAAGTTGAATTATCTCGGATATGAAGACGAAGGAAAAATAAAGCAACTCGGAATTCTTGATGCAGTTAGCAAACACTTAATGCTCGCGCAGCCTCTGGGGAAGAAGTCGCTTGGCGGTCTTGACCCTCGAACTTTGGATACTCAGATGGTTGCGTACGCCGGAGAAATTGAGAGGTGGCTCCGGAAAACTGAACAGTGGGGATAAGTGGATTCCCTGCTCCGGT
>ERZ890510.619-NODE-619-length-27412-cov-24.321271_pt1 | contig 27412 bp, 22 predicted proteins | sample MGYA00521265_ERZ890510 | MGnify/ENA primary metagenome ERZ890510 (study PRJEB32303, sample SAMEA104408624) | aquatic metagenome | biome: Brackish water; feature: Chemocline; material: water | place: Baltic Sea | collected 2014-10-26T21:54:00 | depth 110 m ... | reverse complement strand
TGCTCGTACCGGAAAACTATACTCTAAGCATTCTCTTCAATGTCAGCTAGAGCGATGAGTAATTCATCAACAATATCTCTCAGGGTTTGCAAATTTGAATTACTAACGGTGATCTCTAATTTTGCAGCCCCGCCCTCTTCGCTCATTTCTGCCTTACAATTCGGCCTTGAAGCAGCGGCGAGAAAGATGGTAGCAAGAGCGACATCACCTTGCCATTCAATGGTTGCATGATGCATCTCCCCCATGAACAGATGCTGGGGGCGGGCTCTTATGAGGATGGCCCAAGGCCTAACCATGGGGGAGCCGACAAAGATTGACAATCCCCTGCTCGCTGGAGCAGGTGGCGTCACCTTAGGCGAGGCAAGAACAAATCATCAAGGTCGCAAAGCCATCCTTATGATAAGGGATGAAGAGAATAGTGACGAATTCGAAGCACTTGTGGCAACTATGGGAATTGAAATCGTAGAACGATTAAATCAAAGCGGTAAGGAAGACCCACGTGGCTATTTTGGCAAAGGTAGATTACAAGATGTCGCTGATGAATTGGCGGCAACAGTCGATGGCCACCCATGGCAATCAGTTGACCTTGTATTAATCCACAATAATGCTTCAGCAAGGCAATTAGTTGCGGTAAGCGATGCGGTAAAGGTAGAGGTATGGGATAGGGTCAGACTGTTACTATCACTTTTCACATCTCACGCATCCTCAATGGAAGCACGAACTCAAGTAAGAATTGCACGATTGCAATCTGATAGAACCGTCCTAAGAGAATTAGTCAATTTGCAAACTACTGGTGAAAGAGCCGGATATGGCTCTAGTGGTGCTACAGCCCTTCAGGCGGTAATGGAGAATCTAAACAGAGAAATAGCAAGTTTAGCCAAGCGGCAACAACGTCATGCAAACGCACAATCTGAACGCAGAAGACAACGAACTCGAAGCGGTGCTCAAACCGTTGGAATTGCAGGATATACCAATGCTGGTAAATCCTCATTATTCCTCGCACTCTCTGGAAAAGAAGTATTGATCGAGGATAAATTATTCTCAACACTTGAAACAACTGTCGGCAGACTCGAGGCAAGTCCAAGAGTTCTATTAGCAGATACAATCGGTTTTATTGATGAATTACCCAATGCAACTTTAGAAGCATTCCGAGCAACACTTTCCGAGGCATTGGAATGTGAATTATTGCTAATATTAGCCGATGCCAGCGACACGCCTCTCGAACTGGAAAGGAAACTATTCACGAGTCGTCGCGAAGTGTTTGAGAGATTATTCGGTGAAGAACTAGATGATGATTTCCCTTGGCGCAATGATGAGATGTCAGTCAAACAGCAGATAATGGTTGTATTGACAAAAATAGACAAGGCCACTCCACATCAACTCGAGGAGGCAAAGGCAACAGTAGCGGCACTAGCATTACCCGAGCCAATACTAATCTCCAGCCATAGCGGTAAGGGAATGCAGAACTTAAAGGATAGAATTTTATTCTATTTATTTGGTCCACAACTGCATTTGCAAATATTGCCTCCAGAAAATTATGCTACCGAGCGGGCAGTTGCAGGTTATGTTTCAGACTTGCACAATGCAGGTTTGGTAACAGATTATTTGTTATTGGAAGATGGTAGCGTTGATATGACGATTTGGGTATCTGAGGCTGAAATTGCTAAGTTATTGGCCAAATCAGGTTCGCGCATTGTTATCAAGTAGTCCATCATAAGTTGATTTATGGCAGAGGGCGAACATCTTGATGCTGCCTTTGAACCAGTTGAATCTAAACTGGATTATATCGATGAGTTAACCGGATTATCAGAAGCGACTGGAGCTATGACTTTCTCCTCATCTTCAACGATACTGACCATACAAGACCCCAATATGCACAGAATGGGCAAAGCGATAGCAATATTCATTTTATTCATCTGTATGCTTGGATTCCTAAATGGTCTTGATTATGCTTCACCAGATTCTGGTTTGATTCGTCCAGACGAGTTTGTCTACAGAATGAGCATGGGAGCGCCTAATGAGTCAGCGGTATTCCAAGGTACAATTTACGATGACAGCGGCGATCCATTAGCCAATGCCACAATTCATATTTCATGGGATTCAGGGATAACTTGGAAATCAAATGAAACCATCAGTGATGAAAATGGAAAATTTTTGATGGAAAATTTGGACCCAGGTTTAGCCAGAGTTGATGTTATCGTCGAGAGAGATGATTACCGCGATGTCTTTTCAAACCGAGTTATCCTCTCTCCACCAGCGATGATTGAACCAATTGGTTTTACAACAATCGACTTCACAGTCCCGAGTCAAAGTAAATTTGCCGCTCAACCATGTTCAAATAATCAAAGTGATTGTGAAATACGAACCATTGATTTGACTCCTTCACAAATGGAACACCCATTAATGGATTCAAGCGCAGCTGGAACTTACATCATGATCGGTTTTGCATTCATGGGTCTTTCTTTAATCGCAGCAGGTTTTTCCATATGGGCTCTCCAATCGGGTTCAGTAGCAGTTCTAAGAACTGCTGCATCACTGGTCATTTTCACAATGGGGCATTATTATTCAGCCTGTTTATTTGGCTTGTTAGCATTTGCCTTAACATTCGCAATTCCCAAGAAAACCATTCCTTTAACCGATTGATGATTGGGATTGATGCAATAGTAGCGAGTTACTTATGCGCTAATGCTCACTGCAGGTAAACATGGACCTTGAGGCAGCAGCATGGATGGTGCGCTCTCTAGGCCAATGCGTTTCATCATTATTTCAATCACAACAAGGTGATTTAATCGCCGGTGGCTGGGATGGCCGAATGCGAATGTGGAATTCGCAAGGCGATGTGATATGGACAATAGAAGCAGGAGATCGGGTTAGTGATTTTGCAAGGCAAGATGATTACTTATTCGCAACTTGTGGTTTACACGTTAGTGTATTTTCATATTCTAGTGGAGAGCAATTATGGTCTCATGCCCTAGAAGGCTCTGCGGATGAACTTGTAATTCATAACGGACAATTAATGGTCGTATCATCTGTCTATGATATTGAGCACAACGATTTCCTTGAATCTGCAGTGTGGTGTTATTCTTTTACAGGGGAATTGCAATGGGTATCACGGATGTCTGAGAGACCTTGGACCATATTTTCAACAAAGGATGAACTGGTTATTGGCTTAGGACGACCACAATGTGGATTGGGAGTTATCGGTGAAGGTGGTAGCATCGAATACAAGCAATTAGCATCCGAATCACCAGTAATGTGTGGAGTTAATGGAGCAACAAAGCAATTATACGGTCATGCAGATGGTACTATTTCTACTGGAAAAGGCAAATTAATCAACAAACAAGAACATGGTATAGAGAGCCTGTCATGCACTTCGCATGGCTTTGTATGCGCTTTGGATGATGGTAAAATAGCTGCATATGACTCAAAGGGCAAAATTATGTGGTCAAAAGAAGGACATCCAATCGTTGAGCAAGCAGAAGGTTGCATTATTGGTCAAGAATATAGCCATTGGACAGCAAGATGGGATGGCCTTGTAGGGTATCTCGAAGTTCGTAACTCCCTCACGGGAGAGATGTTAGCAAATATGCAATCATCTCAAATCAGGTCGCTGCAAGGAAATAGCCAAACCATTGCTATTGGTTGTGATGACGGACAGGTTATTCTGTGGCAGAGTGAATTACTTACCAGGCGCGTTAGTGAGGATTTACCAGCACAACAAACATCTGTAGATTCGCGTAAAAATGCACTTCAAGCAAAACTAAGAGCACTAAGGGATAAGTGAATCACGCCTTAGGTCCAGTCATTTGCTCTGGGCGAACCCATGCATCAAACTCTTCCTCGGTTAGATAGCCCAATTCAAGTGCAGCAGATCTTAGAGTAGTCCCTTTCTCATGTGCTAATTTTGCAATCTTTGAAGATTTGTCATATCCAATATGATTGTTTAAGGCGGTCACCAACATCAATGAATTTTCTAAATGTGCAGTAATGTTTTCTCTAACAGGTTCCATACCTTCAACACACTTTGTAGTAAATGCTCGGCATGAATCAGATAAGATTCTAGCAGAGTGTAACAAGTTGTGAATCATCATTGGCTTGTATACGTTTAATTCGAAATTACCTTGACTTCCACCGATTGTGATTGCAGTATGGTTACCCATTACTTGAGCGCAAACCATAGTCAATGCTTCCGCTTGTGTTGGATTGACCTTTCCAGGCATGATAGAGGAGCCAGGCTCATTGGCAGGTAATGCCAGTTCTCCAAGCCCACAGCGTGGACCGGAGCCAAGCCAGCGTACATCATTAGCGATCTTCATCAATGAAACCGCCAAAGTGTTGAGTGCTCCTGAAGCAGCAACGATTGCATCATGGGCTGCAAGTTGAGCGAATTTATTTTCAGCACTACAGAAAGTTAATCCAGTGATATTTGCAATTTCATCAGCAACCATCTGAGCGAATAAAGGATGGGTGTTTAGTCCAGTTCCAACCGCAGTACCACCTAATGCTAGTTCAAACAAGTCATCCATTGCAAAGTCCAAGCGGCGCAGATTTGCATCGAGTTGTGCTACCCACCCAGACACTTCTTGTCCGAGTGTCAAAGGAACAGCATCCATCAGATGAGTTCTTCCAATCTTAACAATATCATCCCATTGTTGTGCTTTTTCATTCAATGCATTTCTTAGTAGACGAACATTTGGTAATAATTCGTGTGTGAATGCTTCAGCAGCTGAGATATGCATTGCTGTAGGGAATGTGTCGTTTGATGATTGACCGCGATTGACATGGTCGTTTGGATGAACTGGTGTTTTGGAACCTAGAGTTCCACCAGCCATTTCAATCGCTCTATTAGCGATTACTTCATTGGCATTCATATTGGATTGTGTACCACTTCCAGTCTGCCAAACGCGCAGAGGAAAATGGTCGTTTAACTTGCCATCAATTACTTCTTGGGCAGCAGCGATAATCAAATCTGCAACCTCTGGTTCAAGTTGGCCTAATGCTAAGTTTGTCCTAGCGGCGGCCTGTTTAAGAATTCCAAAGGCACGAATAACTGCGATGGGCATTGTATCTTCACCAATGTCGAAATTAATCAGAGACCTTGCGGTTTGGCAACCATAGTATCGGTCAGCAGGAACTTCCATCTCGCCCATGGTATCGGCTTCTATACGCATCTCGCCCATGTCCTTCCGTAACGGTGGTTGTCCATTAGGGCTTGCTTCTCTCTACGAGAGAAGAATACAATCTATTATCTGCAAAAGATTATTTCTAAAAATCAATTCGGGTGAGGAAAATCATATTGTTCTGGCCCGATTCCAGTCTTGATTTTCCCATCCTTGAAATATCCGCGATACATCAACATGGTTTGGAATGGAAGTACTACTTCACCTTGTTTTGAAATTGCAATAATTCCACCCCTGCCCTCGAGGGGTGCAACTAATTCCAAAACGTTATTTACGGCATTAAGCAATGGATTATCTTGGCCACAAATTATTAATTTTTGTAATTGATTTGAAACTTCATGTGCTGCACATGTGCGAATGAATGCCTCTCCTACACCTGTGCAAGAAACCGCGACATCATTATCGCACCAAGTTCCAGCACCAATGATTGCAGTATCGCCAATTCTACCATCTGGTTTACCGGTCATCCCACCAGTTGATGTTGCTGCTGCAAGTCGTCCTTGACTATCTAGGGCAACAGCGCCAACAGTTCCCATTCCATCTTGGGTTTCTAAATCAATATCGTGATCTAATACGGCAGAATCGTCTTCATCGGTTGAACCAGGCCTTCCCTTGCTATCTCGCCATTTTTGCCATTGAGCCTTACGTAAATCGGTAATTAGCCAAGACTGTTCCACTTCTTCAACACCATTTTTTATTGCAAAAATATCTGCAGCATCAGAGTTTAGCATCACTGGCCAGCCCTGATGCAATAACAAATTAGCAGCCCTAATCGGATGCCTAATTCTTTTGACATTTACAACAGAGCCAGCAGCACCATCACATCCACGCATAATACTCGCATCCATTGTCACATTGCCGTTAGCAGCGATAACAGAACCTCTACCCGCATTATACAGTTCTTCATCTTCCATCATTTCTACGGCCAAAGTCACCGCATCTAATGCATTTAATTGACCACTTTGTAGTTTAGCACCAATTAGAGAAAGAACATTCTCCAAACATTGTAATCGCCTTGGGTCTAAATCGGTAAGTCCGCGCCAAGGCCCATCTCCACCCGCACCACCATGTAGTGCAAGAATGGCCATTGAAAACACCTCATTCAACGATTGAACAGCGAACTATTTGTTGTGGCTGTGAAGGTCTGTCACCAGCCATTTTACGGCAGTTTTCAATTGCAGAAACAACATCCATTCCTTCACTAACCCTTCCGAAAACAGCATGATTTCCATCTAGCCACGGGGTATCTACAGTTGTCAAAAAGAATTGAGAGCCACCTGAATTTGGTCCTGAGTTTGCCATTGAAAAGATTCCAGGAACATTGTGCTTTAGATTCAAAGCGCCTTTTTCACAAGGAATTTGCCAACCAGGTCCTCCGGTTCCAGCACGGCGAGACATTGGGTCTTTGGAATGTGGGCATCCGCCTTGAATCATAAAATTTTCAATAACGCGATGAAAGTGAAGGCCATCATAGAAATTCATGTTAACTAATTTTACGAAATTAGCAACGGTATCCGGTGCTTCTTTATCGTAAAGTTCAATCGTAATTTTCCCCGCACTAGTCTCCATTAGGCACTGCATAGAGGATTCCAAAGGTCACAAGCACATGAGCATTTGCCTTGTTCAACTACAACTTTTATCTCTGAGTTAGCCAAGGTCGGAAGTGCTGGTCTGCATATTGACGTGCGTAATCTGCAGGATATCCAGCGGTGGTCAACTGCTGTTCATATGCTAATTGTTCTGCTGTAATGGAAGGGTCTAGGGCAACCGCCGGGGCTTGTGCTACGACTTGTTGTTGGCCATAGCCAGCATATGCCAAGTCTTGTGCTGCAAATTGTGAATTGACATAAATCTCGTCACCTGAATTTTTATTTCCGCCACGCATAGTGAATCCAAGTATTAGCAATAATACCAACACTAGGCCAACCAAACCTCCTATAATTGTAGGTGATAGGCCTAAAACTGAACTTGAAGCAGCGTCTCCTTCACCATCATCAGTATCGTCGACCTCATTATTTCCATTATTACCCTGGTTTATTGTACCATTGTCAGTAGTATTGGTATTTTGATTACCAGTATCGTTAGTCGTATTATTGGTTGCTGAATTATCAATTTCACAACCGTCTTCATCAACAGTAATTCCAGCTATGCTATTTGGACAAAGATCATTTTGATCTATGACTCCATCAGAATCACTATCCACTATAGCAACCGGACAGCCATGTCCACCATCACCGTTGGCAGTTCCAGCCACATTAGGACAATAATCTCCATTCGTACCATCGGTATTGTCGCCATAACTATCACCATCGCTATCAACTGCTTGACTAGCATCAAGTGGCCAAAGGTCATTGAGATTTGAAACACCATCTCCATCAACATCAGCACAGCCATATCTGTCAATAGTTGACTCTCCATATGATGTTGGACAGTCATCAACTAAACCATCACCTGTGTCGGTTGTATTGTATCCATCTCTGTCAACATCATTGGCCCATAATTCATCTTCATTTTGGATGAAGAATATATTTCCAATCATCATATTATTTGATTCATTACTTTCTATAACCGAATCATTAACATCTATTGTAAGGCGACAAGAATAATTCCCAGTCGTCAATTCATCAGGTGTGTTGAAGAATTCTGAACGGGTATCAAATGCAGTGATATTGTACTGTCCTGAGACAATAACACTTGAAGTAAACATGCGCATAACATCTTCACCAACTTCATTTAACATATCCAAGTGAACGGTAATTGAAGCACCTTCAGCAGGTCCTCTCAAATTGGTCAGTTGCCATGAAAATTGAACTTCACTACCACTGGTATGGTCGATTGGACAAATTAAAGAATCAATGACTAGGTCTGCTGGAGCAGACCCCATATCGGTGATTGAAATATTGTATAATCCGACATCACCATTCGATTCAACTATGATTTTGTAGGTTTGTTGAATTCCTTCGTTTTCGCTATCCATTGTTGTGAATAGAGTTCCAAAAGTTGTATTATCTACTTGGTTTAGAATATTTCCAGAAGGATCTTCAATCCAAGCCACAAATGCTAGGTCAGAATTAGCATTGAATGTAACCTCTGTATTGGAATTTTGTGTTATAGTAAAGGAGTAGGAGTCTGATTCATCTGTGCCGCTCATACAACCTTGACCGTTGATAGTCGGGTCATCACCCAACACAATACCGGAAGAAGCAGGCGCATCTTGGCCCAAATTCAAATCATTTTGTTGACCGCAACTGAAAGTGTCTGGGTCAACTCCTTCGGTTTCAATAATCAGCGTATATATCCCAACACCACTGTAAGCCTCTACGCTGATATAGAAAATACCACCACTGCCTTCAAAATTAGGGTCGCCAATAGTTGTAACCTCTTCATCAACGGAGCCACCCGACCAAGGGCGATCAAACCACTCACCCGCATCATCTCTTAGATATACATCGAAATCGGAATCTGGTGCATTTATCATAATCACTGTTAGATTAAGGCCAGGTGTGAGTGTAATCTTATACCAATCTTCATCATCAACACCTTGATCAATGCAGCCTGTTATTGTGATTGAAGTATCACTTCCCAAATCGTATGAAGATGCCATAACAGCGCCAACATCACTTCCACTTGCAGCATCATCTTGGCTTGAACAAGATGTTGCCATGGTATCTACTAATAATTGCTCAATTGCAAAATTAATATTATTATCTTCAGTTTTCTCAATAATTTGTTCTTTGTGATCAACTACTGCGATGAGAGAATAATTTCCTCCTTGTAGTCCAGCGGGTATTGTGGCCTGAATTTGTACCAGTTGTGATTGATTTACATCAATGAAACCAGCGCTTATATTACCGATTTCAATATCATGGTCAGCAAATTCGTCATCGACTGATAAGAACACTGAAACAAGTGGCGATAGGGCGCCGGAAGTGCCAGTATTATTGACCACTACATCAACTGAAACCGTATTACCAGCAGCCGCGTTAAGCGGTCCTGAAACTTCACTGATGATCAGGTCGGGCAGCGGGGTGGAATAGTTGGTCCAAACATACATTGTCCAATCAACAGCATCTCCAGTACTGGACATGTTGACGAAATAAGTGCCTCCAGTTCCATCAAAAATAGTTCCCAAAGTTGTTGCTTTCAGAGTATTATTGCCCCATCCGAATCCACTGTCAACGATATTATTTGCGAGAGTTAATTCAGCATCGAGCATTGAACTTTTATGACGAGTAATTTCAATTTCAATCGAATGGTTTGCCGGTACGTCAAAGGAGAACACATCGTTGGCATCAAGCCCGTCAATACATCCAGTGTATTGTGAAGTAACGTTATTTCCTAATGGGGCAACAACCGAATTTGTATTGTTAGGCGCATCACTACCAAGTCCAGCATCATCTAATCCATTTGGATGTCTATCTTGGCAAGACTGACCAATTAACATTTGATTTACAGAAGCATCGTTGTTATTCGAATCGTTTTTTTCAGTCACATTATTATATGCATCAGCCCACACAATCCAATAATATGTTCCATTATCGGTATTGCTCGGAATAATCACTTGAGACGTCATGTTTCTACTACTGTTTTCAGCGAGGTCGTTTTCACTTTGGGTTTGTGAAATTATCACATCACTCCAACCGTAGGTCTGATCTGCGGAGAGGATAAATACGCTATCAAAGGCACCACTCGAACCATTCCATTCATTGGAAACTGTGTAATTGACATCGATAGTTTGTCCTGCTTGACCGACACTAGGGCCAACAACATTTGAGATGGTTAAGTCTGGCATTGGAGGGGTATCATTGGTCCAAGTACGCAGTGTGTATTGACCATCTCCAGACCAAACTGTCAATTGAATGTTAAATGAACCTGCAATTCCTGAGAGTGAAGTTCCAAGAGTGGAAACTTTCTCCAATGGGTCACTGATGACCGAACTATCGATAATATTACCACTCCCATCAATCAGATACAAGTCGAAATCAGTACCTGCTGGAACTACTAATTCAACATCAACATCTTTTCCTGAAGTGATTGTTACCTCGTACCAATCATCTGCATCATTGGCATCCATACAACCTTGATTACCAGTTTGTCCAGAGGTAGGATTTGTTCCTAAACTTCGTGAAGTATTTGCTGAATTACCAGCATCTCCACTAGCCCCAGCATCGGTTTGAACCATAGGGCAAGCGGCTCTTGCTCCGGCATTTGAACTGCTACGAGGTGTGATTTCATTCAATGTAGTGGCAACGGTTTCCTGTCCAACCATCATTGCTTTGGACTCTATTTGTTGCAATCCCTGTTGCTGGTTAACCGATGGCGGATTTATTGTTTCAGTTTCTGCTATTACCGGCGACATAACAGTAGAAATCAACAGCAAAGTCGCAAAGAGAACCAATATGCGCTTGTAGTCCATCTATCTTTGCTCATTCCGCTGGGTTATCAAACCTTCTTTACTAAGATTTTGAAAAAACAACCCAAATTAGTCAGATTCAGAATAAAACACTGAAACTGATTATTGATTTTGTGGAGTTGGAGCAGCAGAATTGACCGCAGCGGAAACTCCGCCTTCATAGCGGCCAAAGTTGGCTAAGAACATATTTGCTAATTTGTCCGCAGTAGCATCAAAATCATCCTTGTCCGCCCAAGTATTACGCGGTTGAAGAATCTCATCCGGTACGTTTGGGCAACTCTGTGGAACTTCAAAGCCGAAACGTGAATCAACGGCATATGCAACATCATCCAACTCTCCGTCTAATGCAGCATTGAGCATAGCTCTAGTGTAACGAATCTTCATCCTATTGCCGACACCATATGCTCCACCTGACCATCCAGTGTTGATCAACCATGCATTTGCTCCATGCTCAGCCATTTTTAGTGATAATAAATCAGCATAGACTCCAGGGTGCATTGGCATGAATGGTTCTCCGAAACAAGCCGAAAATGTTGCTTGCGGTTCTTTTACTCCAATCTCAGTACCAGCAACCTTTGCTGTATATCCAGAGATGAAGTGGTATGCTGCTTGAGCAGGTGTTAAACGAGAAATCGGAGGCAATACTCCAAAAGCATCACAGGTTAAGAAAATCACATTTTGCGGATGGCCACCCTTTGAATCCATTGTCCTATTTTCAATAAATTCAATCGGATATGAACCACGGGTGTTTTGGGTCTTTGAAGTGTCTGCAAAATCAGGAACTCCATCTTCATCTAAAACTACATTTTCTAATACACTGCCAAATTTGCGAGTTGTTGCAAAGATTGCAGGTTCGTCTTCGGCCGATAAATCGATTAGTTTTGCATAACAACCACCTTCGAAATTGAAAACACCATTGCTTCCCCAGCCATGTTCATCATCACCGATGAGGGCTCGCTTCGGGTCTGCTGAAAGAGTAGTTTTTCCAGTGCCAGAAAGTCCAAAGAAAATTGCAGTATTCTCACCTGTTGTATTTGCAGAGCAGTGCATAGGCAGGATTCCCTTCTTAGCAAGAATCAAATTCATTACCGAGAAAATAGATTTCTTTACCTCTCCAGCATAGCGTGTTCCACCGATGATAACTTCTTTTGCAGCATAATTAACAATTACAAAGCACTGTGAATTCAAACCATCTTTTTCCGCATCCGCTTCAAAATGAGGTGCATGAAATACGGTAAACTGTGGTTCATGATCATCCAGTTGTTGCTCACTTGGTCGGATGAACATATTACGAGCAAATGCATTGTGCCATGCAGTTTGATTGATTATTCGGATTGGTAAAGCCTCTGAAAAGTCCGCTCCACAGTATAGGTCTTGAACAAAAAGGCTTTCTTGTGCTGATAGGTATTCAATCACTTTAGCGCGCATTCTTTGAAAAGTATCTTCATCACAAGAAACATTGACTTTGCCCCAGTTTACATCATCACTGATAGAAGGTTCATCGACGATAAATTTGTCATTCGGAGAACGTCCTGTTCTCTCTCCAGTTTCGGTGACGAACGCCTTATTAGCACTGTAAACCCCTTCACCGCGTTGAGATGCAATCTCAATTAGGGCTTTTGCTTCGAGGTTCCAGTGAACTAATCCGGTGGGGCTAATCCCGTTTTGCGAGAGGTCACCCGAAGGAGTCCCGATGGTGCCTGCCATGAGCAAGCCTTCTGCCGGCCCTCTTTGTCTCTTTTGGTTGAAAATGCAGCCATTTTCGCTGCAAGCGGTATTTTTGGACCTCACCGAAGAACATTGTTTTATCCACCTCAATACTGTAAATTGGTGACATAAAGAAAGCGCTATGTATACCCTTTTTACCGGAGAAAATTATTTAACCTCATTTGGTGAGGATAACACATGCATAAAACTCCCAAGATTGTAGTCCTAGTTGGCTTTGTAATAGTCGTAGTAGGATTTATTTTACTTCAATATGGTGCGGGAATAATGGGTTCGGAAACAAGACCAGAGAGTGAAGATTGGAGCGGCACTTTATTCTTTGAAGGAACGACCAATATAACCGCTGAAAGTGAATTTACCATTGGCTCTGATTACAATGTATTCGTTGAGGAAGGTGCCAATGTTTCAGTTGAGATTGTAACGGGCAAGAAAATCATTGAGTTTGGAGAGTGTAGCGATGATTGCGACCTTTACGATATCGATGGGCATATAGAAGGCTATCAATACATAGGAAACATTGATTTCATTGAGTTTGGTGATACAGGCACATATAAATTTAAATTCAGTCAAGAAAATGGTCAAGAAGTAGATGTGATGATACGAGAAGACAAATCCTTTGGTGGATTCCTTATCGCGGCCACTGGTTTTTCCTCTTGTTGTATCGGGGTACTGACTCTTGCAATCGGAGGGCTGCTAACTACGAAATACAAAGATGAAATTGTAGTAATGGTAGACCAAACTCACAAGAGTTGAAGGAGTAGTTTCTCTCATGGCTAAGCCATGAGTGAAGAGGAAGGCGGGCCAAAGTCTAGTCCGTCTCAGGACTCTGAGCGTAACGAAGTCCTTCGCAAGAAAGATTTTAATCGGGTAAAAGGCTTGGACTTATCTTCGTTCATGGTCTCTAATAATGAGCCGGAAACCACTGCTCAAGATCAAGAAGTTGAGAGTCAAGTGGTGTCATTTTCTGATGAGAGTGGAGTACAAGACATTGCAGTTGGCCAAATGGCTGAAATCTTCAACCGTGACGACTCATTTTCTAATCAACCTGGTCAAATTCAAAAAGATGGAACTGTTACTGAACCGAGTGATCTTGATAGCGTCACTGATATGGCAGTACATGGTGAAAAACAACTTAGCAAGGGCCTGATGGTTGCAATGGTCGTCATCTGGACGATGATAGGAACTTTGATTGGAACCAGCCCAAGCATCCCTCCGATTCTAAGTTTAATCGGCCTAGTATCGATGGCTATATTCGGATTAATTTGTGGTGAAAAGTGGATTCCCAAAAAGAACATGAGATTACTCGGTGTTACCTGGGTGATAATTTCAATGAAATTATTGTATGGATTAGCATTAGATGCTTGGCACTGGGGCTGGTTTGATTCCTCACCCATCGGGGCTTCTCAAACATTAGGAGTATCTCTTTTAACATTAGTTGGATTTAATATTGCAATTGCCCAACGTCATAATGAAGATGCAATAGCAGCCCAAGCAACACTGGTTCTATTGGTGGTTGGAAGCGCAACAGGCGCTCTATACGGTGAAATCGGTATTGCAGTAATGATCGGCTTGGGAACTTTACTTTTCCACATCCTTGCGATATCGAGGAAATCTGGTAATTTAGCCTCTTTAGGTATTGCAGTGTCCTATTTGTGGATTGGAATTCACGCAATATCAAGTGGTTGGAATCTGTTTGGATTAGAGATTATTTCGTTTGATGATGACTTACTTTTATTCTTATTGATGGCGGGAGTTACTGGAACAAATGCAGCCATGGCAGCACATTTCGTCAAAGCAGAAAATTGGTTTTCAGATGGTTTGAACGCCCTTGGATTAGGCAAGCCAGGATTGTGGGCGGTTTCTGTTAGCCTAGGTATGTTTGGAGCATTATTAGCGATTGCAGCACATCGTTTAGAAACCGGTTATGCAATCGCCCAATTAGTCTTATTAATCACCGCATTTACAGCATCATATCTCATCGTCAGAGGTATAGAATGGTCAAAAATCGTTCCCTATGTAATCCTGCCAACGCCTTTACTTCTCGCTATGCTGGCTCTACTCACAACTAGCTCCTTCGCTGCGGAATTACCGTGGGGTTTGCAACCATATACTCTCTATGCAATATTTACTTCGATACTTACCAGCATTGTTTTGTTGAAAAACCAAACCGTTGTTTCAGACCATGTATTGTGGATGGGCGGAATCGCTATAGTAATTCTTCTAACCCTGTTAATTCCAGCAGATGATGCTGGCAAAGGTGCTAGAACTCTACTGATTTCACAAGGTTTTGTTTGGGGTGGATTAGCATTTTTAGCACTTAATAGAGATTCGCCTTCGATAGCAGGAGTTGCGGTTTTAGCGCCTTGGATTTGGCTGTTAATATTCGCTACAGATGCGGAGAACCGTCTAATTTCTTCTGATTTTATTCCGATTAATATTGACCAATGGGACCTAGCAATTTGGATGGGTATTCTCGTTTTCCAGCAAGTTTCTGTTAATATCAAACAAGGTGGAATCGGAATTAATCTCGCCGCGCGCTTACTTGGATTATCCGAAATAGGGGCCAGAATGAGAGATTCTGGCCTTCTCAAATTATGGAATTTGAGTTTCATGCTCAGTGTGCTTACAGTTTGGGCGATCGCCAGACCAGGAGCCTTACCCGCAGTAGGAATGCTTTGGACATTGGGCGCTCTAATCATATCTCATTCATACATGGTTTTCATTGGCAAACACGATGGAAAACCACGCACCTTGATGACAATGTGGGGAGTTTTTGCTATCATTCTCTCTTACTCATTTGGAATGGGAGGAATTTTCGCAATCTTCCTCGTAATCTCAAGTCTTCTTCTACTTCTTCATGGCGATAACTTACGCAATAGGGATGTCCATTTAGCGGAAATAGAAAAGGCTGAAGCTTTACCAGGGCAATTACTTTCTTTGATGATGGGACTTCTAGCAGGACTATTCATCATCATTGCTTTGAAACCTCTAAATCAACAAATGCTAACTGGAATAGAAATGTTACCAGATGCAACAAATAACCTGTTGATATTGGTATTTGTTTCCTATGTTGGATTGGTACTATACTTGCGAAGAGCAGCCAAGGTTGAGAAGATGTTACCGCCTGCTTTGGCAGCGATTTCATTAATCATAATGATGGGTCTTGCAGGAAGGGCTGAACAGGTTGCAATAGTAGATATTCTAACTCTTTTGGCTTTCATGGGTTCCGGTGCTTATCTCGCCTTCCAAGGTGAAGTTCGTTCCGGTTTGCAAGCACTGGCCCGAAAAGAAGACAGAATGGCAGAAATTGAACGTAAACAACAACGAATGCAACAATTATTACAAACAACTTCTCAACCACAATCCGATTCTCTTGGGCAAAACAAATTGGATAGCAAGTCTAATTTGCGAATGATAGATACTCAAATGTTAGAATTGATGGAAAAGCAACGCAAGCGTTCTAAGCGCTCAGGTTCTATTGGAAAATACGATTTGGAAATCGGAGATATCCATCACCGGCCAACCATTGTGATGACTTTCTTAGCAGTCACAATATTTGCCTCCACCTGGTTCTCCTTTGCTACGCCTAGTGGCTTCCTCGCCTTAGGATTCAGCGTAGCAGTATCGATTTTATTCATTACATTATCACGCCTAAGAGCCAATCAAATTGGACTACGTCTTCCTGACTTGATGGGAATTGAATTGCCCGTGGCTATCTCGATGGCTGGTTTAGTACTGGTTCATATTGCAGGACGGGTTTCTCAATCGGTAGTAACCCTTGAGGAAACCGATCACCTCTTGTTGTTATTCTTTGGATTAACAGTACTCGCTGGAGTTGGTTTAATGGGAAGAAGCGACCTTGGTGTTCGTATTCCAAACGCATTGGAAGGTGTGATTTACCTTTTCGCGTTCGACAGAATCTTAGCATTATTAGTTGGTGGAGAGGTTCCAATTCCATTCCAAACCGACCCGTTTGCTTACTCAGGAGCGCTGTCTTGGACAATTCCATTATTGATTTTAGAAGTTCTAATTTTAGTAGCGGTGGTATTGTTCGATTGGGTGGAAGCACAACGCCTATCGCGAGGACTCCCAGACCATAGAGGTGCAGCAGGACGCAGTTCTTGGGTAGTGATGGCCTCATTACTCTCATTGGGACCAGCGGGTATTGTAGCGGTAATATTTACAATTCGCAGAGGAGTAAATTGGACTCAACCAGCAGCCGCTTTAATCGCATGGCTAATGGCCCCAGTGATGCTTTTTGCCACTTTGTTTTGGCTACCGGAGTTGCTTTCACAACCAAATCAATTTGAATTATCGAATATCGCCTTAACATTTGGAATATTTTCGATTGCTTTCACAGCATGGTCGGTTGTTTCTAGGCAAGGACTTTGGTTAACATCAGGACTTTGGGCCAGCCATCTGCTAATTTTGCCAGCAGTATTTGCAATGGGCAGTTTACTATTCATCATAACAGCGGCATTCTGTCTCAGTACTGCAGCATGGGTAAGTGGAATCCTAACTTTAAGAAAAGGTTGGAGAGTTATTGGTGCTGCAGATTTAGTTCTCGGAATATTATTTGGTGGAATTTTGTTCATTTCAGGGGCTGGAATCGGAGCGATTCTCATCGTACTGTTTGGTTCAGCCGTATTACTTGGAACCGTTACATACCTAACTCAAACATATGAAGGACATCTTGCAGAAGATTGATTTCACAAGCGCATATTAGCGCCAAGAACACTCGCTATCTCATCGAGGATTGCTTCCATTCCGCTATGATCTAAGCCGATTCCCAATCGCAATGAAATACTAATTTTAGCCTGAGTTCCAGAATTACGAACTCCGAGAGAAAGAGGACAATCGTTCAATGAAGCTTCGATTAACATTAGATTTTCTTCACCTGCTAAACCATGTCTATTCCAATGAGTTAATTCACCGAGTTGATTTAATTGGTTGAAAGCAATATCGGCAATAGTATCGGATAATTGATTTCTACCATCCCATAGATTTCTGTCAACATTTGAAACTGAGATGCGCTTTTTCCAACCTCTAACCATCTCATCATTTCCAACACAAGATTTTGCCAACAAATATGAAACAAGTGTTGCTGCGCCATCTCCAACCAAAGACCAATGATTTTCTAAAAGTGGATGAGGGCTAGGTAATACAACATGCCCCGAATCCTCTACACCGAATAATTTCGGCATTTTCTCCCCTAGCAAACCATCGCCGCGTAATTCAACACTAAGCCATCTGTCTCCAACAGCAGTTTCGCTAGTTTTAATTTCTAATCCTGGACAAGGATTGCTCAGCAATGCTAAATCAGATTCAATACTTGCTGCTAAATGCCATTGACAATTTGGATTATTACGTGCAGCAGCCTTTAGCAACAAATCTGCAATGGCATCACCGTCTACAACTTTGTAGCCAGTTTCAGTTGCTTCAATTATCAAACATCTATCACCATCACCGTCCAATGCTGCGCCAACAATAGTTCCGATAGGAGCATGTTGGACATTTCTTAGCAGTAAGTGAGATTCATTGTTGGCTTCATCGATTGTCCAAGTATCGGTTGGTGATAATTCTCCAGCACCACAACCCTCATTCATTGCAGATGCATCTTGACTTACTTCTTTACTATTGATTCCACATTCACCTAACCATGTTGCAAGCCAGGTTGATGGCGCTCCTTTTGAACAATCTAGTAGCAAAGGGTCAGCGATATTAGCATGGGATAGAGACTGACCAAAATCACCCCATCCTTGCATTCGCTGAGAAAGCCATTGTGGGTGTTGCTGTTGAGCCCAATTTCCCCCATCACTTAGATCAACATCAGCATTAGAGAAATTATCTCGGTCTATATCATCAATTTCTCTTTCTTCTTGCGCTAATGCTTCTGCAATTAGCGTAATTTCATCTTCTACTTGTGGACTCGTTTTGTATCCTTGATTATCAAATACTTTGATTCCTGAATCAGATACTGGATTGTGGGATGCAGTGATCATACAACCAATCCTTGCATTATTTTGCAGAATTGAATAATGTAGGAATGGAGTTGAACAAATGCCGATATGAGTTACTGAACAACCTGCAAGGCGCAGACCGAGTGTCAAACTTGCAACTAATTCTTCATTACAAGGACGTTGGTCCCAGCCAATTACTACATTTGCTCCTTGTCCAGGCATTGTATCGCTAATTCTTGCTAATGATTCTCCAACCAATCTCATCAAAGTTGAACAGATTACTCTCTCATCGTGGAGAGCAGCAATGGCAAGTTTTTCCGATGAACTTGGGGCAACAAATTTTCCACGAATACCATCGGTTCCAAATAATCGTCTGACTTTTGCCATAGAATCACCAACATATATCATAGATTTAGGAATGGTTTGCAGATTGGTGGATTCCTGTAATTGTTGAATTAGCAGCAACCATACTATTTGGCCCCAATACAACACCTGGATTGGTTACACTATTGCATCCAAGTTGGCAACCTTCGCCTAAAATAGCGCCGAACTTACGCAATCCAGTCCCTATTCGTTCACCGTTTAATCGAGTAAATACTTCAGCACCATCATTTCTAAGATTGCTTAGTTTTACACCAGCACCGAGATTAACAGAACTACCTAAAATTGAATCTCCAACATAATTGAAATGTGGTGCCTTAGCGCCGGGTAATAGAATTGAATGTTTTACTTCAGAACAATGTCCAACAACTGCATCGCGACAAATCCACGAGTTTTGTCGAATGTAAGCACCATGACGAATTTGCGCATTGGCCCCAATATAGCAAGGGCCAATTATATGAGTTCCAGATTCAATAATAGCACTTGGTTCAATGAAAATAACACCATTGGAATCATCAAATGTTGCCGGGCATTCATTTAAATCAAGGCTCTCTTGTCCACTACAACGGTTTAGTAACTCTTGTAATTGAGTTTTCAAACAGAGTTCTCCACTCGGTTCAAGAATATGCCAAACCGGCTGGTATTGGGAAAAGAACGGAGTTGTTTTTTCCGACTCATCAAGACTTGGAAAAAGTACCTTGGCCGTAGTAACATCAGGCCATTGCATAAGCAGCCCTAAGGGTTAATCTTCAAAGAACTTGGTATTCAAACAGCCGCCAAGTGATAGATTCTCTTTCCTGTACTATTGTCCAACTTGAATCCGACTATATTGGCCAAGTATCTTGGTATGAATAAGCCAATTTTACGAGTGGTTAATCCATGGTTTCTCATTCTTCTTTCATTTGAAAGGAAACTGACAATATCAGCTGCACAACAGCCTGGTGAATCACCGATATACTCAATGATCTCAAGTTTTAATCGATTTAATCTCGCTTCCTTTTGTGAACCTTTTCCTCTCATCTTAATCAATATATATTGTGTCATCAATAGTATATTAGTAAAGCAAGGGGTATGCCGAGGGCCCCCTTGAAAATACCATACTACCGACGCATTGATGCTCTCTTGTATGTTGGCATCTTACATGCGAAAAGGTCCATCGGCAGTAGTCGTGACCTTCATTTTAATATTTTCAGGTTGTATTGCACCGACAGGTGACACGCTTTCTATGAATCAACCCCAAGAGCCAGAACTTCCCTCTGAACCCTGTAATGGTTTACTTATTCTCTGCTTACGAACTTATGATAATGTGACATTTCCAGAAACACATAACGCCTTTTCAACCCACCAAGATGGAATTTATTATCCAGCCAGTAACCATCAAACTGGACTTGATGCGCAATGGAATGCTGGAATGAGGGCTTTCATGATAGATACACATTACGAGAATCTCGGTGATGAACGCGTTGAAACAGTTCGATTATGTCATGGAGATGATGACCGAGGATTCAGTCCTTGCACTTATGGAAATATTGATTCGGTCAATTGGCTAACCAACTTACATGATAAAATGGAACAGAATCCTCGCGATGTGGTCACTCTTTTGGTTGAAAATTATGTTCAAGCTGAACATCTTAAAGCGGTGTTTGAACTTTCACAATTATACGAGAAAACTTACATTCACCAAGCGAATAGTGCTTGGCCAACATTGCAAGAATTGATTGAGCAAAACACTACTTTGGTTGTATTTTGGGAGCAGGGTGAAGATGATTCACATCCTTGGATTCATGATTTCCTAACACATAGTTGGACGACCAATTACGCTGAACAAAACACCGAGGATATGAATTGTGATATCTTACGCGGCGATATTGAACAAGAAGTCTATCACATGAACAATTGGTTAAGAGGCCCTGCAGGATTATCTGACCCTTCGCGTGGGGATGAAGCAAACGATGTTGATTTCCTTATTGAACGGGCAAAGGAGTGTTGGCAACAACATGGCAAACGGCCAACATTTATCGCGGTTGACTGGTGGGAAGACGGCGATGTTGTAGCAGCGGCTAAAGCGATCAATGAACTTGAAGATTGGCAATAATTACAAGCGGATTGGAAATCCTCTTGAGATTAATTGAACTTTCTCAACAAACCCTCAAAGGATATTTCGGAGATATATTTCTCATGTAAAATTGCCAAAGGTATCCAAATAGAAGTGTGAACAATAGTAAATAAAAAGGTAAGATAGACTCCAGAACGTGGTTGATTTTGCATTTCAAATGCAATAACTCCCAGTACTACAAAGTGCATGACGTATATCGTTAACGACAATCTTCCAGCAGGCTCCAGCCATGATAATCTTGTTCCACCCAACGGCTCTCCACCAGACATCTCATCTCCTTGTAATAATTTGAATAAAATTATTACAAGAATAACTGAAGTAAATATGAATGGACTATTAGCGGGGAAAAATGTTAGAACTGCATTACCCGTTGTTAATGCCCAAGGTATATCGTTGTAAAATGAAAATACCATGCTCATCCCAATCAACACTAAACCAAATTTAACTATTTTTTTAGTCGATGCGTCTTCTCTATAATCTTCAATTAGAGTGCCGAGAACTATGAATGCTAACCAAGGTAATGCAGGGTAAGTTCCGTTTAGTAAAAGGCGAGCAATCCATTGTTCAAATCCTTGAGATGACACCCTTTCTACCCAACTAAATCCTAAACCACTTAGATCTCCAATAATCAGTGGCGAAATTATCAACAATAGTAGTAGAAGGACTCTCTGGCCCTTCGTTATGAAGATTAAAGCTGGCCCTAGAAGAGTTGCCAATGCTAGCAATGTTAGCACTCCTGGAGTCATCCATTCGAAGCGACCTCCTCTTTCCAGCAATAGTGCAGAGTTAACAAATAATTGGCATAACACTAGAATAGTGAATCGAGGAACAACCCAGCGCACCCAAGATGAAAAATCATTATTTTCAGATTCACTTCTCCTCTTTGCACTTGTATACATTGCCCATCCAGAGATTGTTACAAACAGTGGGGCAGCCATTCCCCCAATTGCTGCCGAGACAAATGCCAGTGGATGATCAATGGAAATTCCAGCGGGAGGAATGATTGCAGCAGTATGCACTTGAACCATGCAGAGTATTGCAATAGCACGAATCCGGTCGATATGCCTTAGTCTCACAACCTCTCCTCCTATTTGTTTGGGTAAAGGCGCAGACGATTGAACCCTTCGTGAGATATATGGGTCTATTGTATCATTGCTAATGGTCACTTTGTATGCGCACCTTCAAGGGGTCCGAGTGGAATGATTCTGAAGGTATTGAGACTCTGATGTGACCAGAAATAATGCGCCTTCATGTGATGCCAATGACAGGTTTCACGGACACCAGGTTGGTTGAGCATTCGTTCAACAAATGCCTGTAAATTAGGATAATCAATGATTCGTCTAAGGTTACACTTGAAGTGAACTACGTAAACCAAATCAAAACGAACTAAGGTCGGGAACAGACAAATATCCGCTTCAGTAAGTTGCCCCTTGCCGGCACCTACTAACCATTCACGACCTTCTAGATGAGCCTCTAACTCATCAAGTCGGGCGAATAAGGCGGTAACTGCTTCATCATATGCAGATTGAGTTCGAGCGAAACCAGACTTGTATACACCATTGTTGACAGATTCATAGTTTGCATCTATCATGGCTTCAATATCCTGTTTTAGTTGTGATGGGCATAGTGTTGCACCATTACCTAAACCTGACTGAGCCAGTGTGTCGAGCATTCGAATTATTTCACTACTTTCGTTGTTGACAATGGTCTCGTGTTTCTTATCCCACAAGACAGGAACAGTTCCGATATTACCACTGGCACTCCAACCTTCAAAGGCTCGGTTGTAGACCCCCTCAAGATTATCTTCACCATTGATGGTATCAGCGCTTGCACCCTCCTCATCGGGATTGAATGACCAGGAGCCATCTGGATTCATACGCCAGTCAACCACATCGACAGTAATGTGTTGTTCAAGTCCAAGTATGGCTCTTGTGATGAGAGTTCTGTGCGCCCAAGGGCATGCATGGGATATGTAGAGGTGATAACGATCACTTTCAACATCAAAAGTTCCATCAACTTCAATAATGTCACGGAATTCACTTGATTTACGAATGAATTTTCCAGATTCAAAGGCCTTTGTCCATGCCCCTGCTTGCACATCGGTTTGCTTCATACCATTGCTCCTCATCGTCATCTTATGAACAATGTAGTATCTAAAAAGATACTTTCGAAGTAGTTATTCGGTACAGTTTCTCAGGAATATAGTTGATATACTGTGTGAAGGAAAAAATCATCAAAGTGGCGCAGGCATGCTCCACATTGTGGTTGGTTTATGCCAATCTCGCAATTGATCGGTCTCAAGGCGTAATTGTAGCCCTTCACCAATTTCAACATCAATACTCAACAACTCAAAAGGCACGTTGAGTTCATTCATCCGAAAATTATCGTCGTAAAGTACCTCTTGCCCAATCACTGAACCATCGACGGTACGTTCGAGAATAACACGAACATGACATTCTTGTAACGGATTACGCAGAGAGCACGACTCACTGCTTCCATCATGCTCTAAAGTCACTATGCCTTCATAGGAAATTGTACCCACTGAAGGAATGAGGTCAATAATAGTAGATTTTGCAGTAGGTGCACAGGTACACTCCATGTTATCTGACTCCACTGTAGCTTTTCTTTCCACTGTAATTTCGATGGTAGCAACTTCAATGGAATCAACCGAAGTTGATGTTGCAGTCACCATATAATAGCCAGGTTGTGCAAAAGAATGTGAGGTAGTAACTCCAGTTCCGGAGGTTCCATCACCGAAATCCCATGTCACAACATCTCCTGCGTAATTGGCTTCAAACAAGAATTCGTAGAGCCGTTCGGTAATGGACTCTTCTTCATCGTTATCGCCTTCATCAATTTCAACGAGAGTATAATCGTTGACTCCGTAAACAACAGGGGCTTCAATAGAAAACAGTTCAGTAGAAGATGAACCTAATGGATTGAAAGACATTAGTACGGCTCCAGTTGCTGCACTGAGAACCAAAAGGAAGACAATAGTTGCCGCGGACAGAGAGTACTTCATGCTCCTAAAATTGTGGGTCTGCTTTTGAACATCTGTTTATTTCAACGCCTTTTGAGAGTCTTTTTTAGCAACTAAAATAATAATGCTGCATCCGTAAACAGAGGTATAAATGCCAAAGCAATGACTTGCTCTTCATGCCAGCCTCATACCTCATCGTCGGTGGAAGTAGCGATATTGCCATTTTACTTGCCAAGCGACTGCTAAAAGATCAACATAACGTCACAGTTTTGGCTAGAGATATTGCTAGATGTTCCGAGATTCAAGAATTGGGGGCAGAAATCATCCAGGGTGATGCTTTGAATCCCTCAGCAGTGTCCGCGGCAGTAGATGCGACCCAAGCGCGTGGAAATGGATCTATCGCAGGAGTCGCACATTTGGTTGGTTCATTACTGATACGCCCTCCTCACGCAGTCAAAATTGATGCCTTTAACGAAGTAATTCACACAAATCTTTCAACTGCTTTCTTAACACTTTCAACTGCCTGTAAGGCGATGCTTCGTTCAGGTGGAGGGCGTTTAGTGTTCATCTCCAGCATTGCAGCAAGTCTCGGTCTTGTCAATCATGAAGCGATTGCTGCTGCAAAAGGTGGAATTGAATCAATGGTTCGTTCCGCAGCAGCAACATACAGTCAACGTAACATACGCGTTAATGCAGTAGCGCCAGGTTTGACCGAAACTCGATTGGCTGAAAACATTCTCAAATCCGATGTAATCAGGGAAGCTGCGGTTGGTATGATTCCATTAAAAAGAATAAATCAACCGGATGAAATAGCGTCAACTGTTGAATGGTTATTGTGCGATGCGCCGGACAACCTTACTGGACAGATACTGAATTTGGATGGAGGAATGTCCAATCTTCGCAACTGAGATTACACGCTGTATAATCTGAATAAATAGGCTAAAGATGCTAAAAACATCGTTCACTAGGAAAGGCTTCACAAACGATTCAGAAATAAAAATTAATTCACCTAACGAATGAATAATAATCCACTGCAATAAACAGCAGTTTAAGTGTGGAATTATATTTCATTGGGATAAGGTGGAAAAATTATGAGTGGACAATTAGCAAAATTTGGATTAATAGCGAGTATGTTATCGGTAGTAGGATCTCTGTATCTGTACTTCATCGGTAATGATGAAATGTTGGGAATATTTGTGGGTCTTTGGGCTCCTACACTAATTCTAGCAACCAAAGAAATTGAACAATGGATTGAAAACAAATCCTAAGTTTACCTCTAACAACTGTTGGTTGAAAATAAACTTATCAACTAAAGTCTTTGAGCAGTAATCATGCAAATGCGTAAACTTCGCAGTCAAGATATTCCTTTAATTTGGGAAATCAATCAACAAGGTCTACCTGGTACTGGTAAAGTTTCACAGCAAGAAATAGTCGAATTACTACGTATTGCTGAATTAACTATTGGTGCATTTGAAGATGAACAATTGGTTGGGTTTGTGTTATGTTTTCTACCAAGAACTGATTATGCAAGTCTCAATTATGCTTGGTTTAATCAACGCTACCAAGACTTTCTCTATGTAGACAGGATTGCAGTTTCAGAGAATCATCGAAACCGAACAATCGGTTCACTTCTCTATCAACAAGTAATATCTTATGCTAAACAATACAATTATCCAATAGCTGCAGAAGTGAGTCTAAATCCACCAAATCCTGGTTCAATGAGATTTCATCAGCGATTTGATTTTGCAGAAATAGGAGTTCTTAATCATCAAAGTAAATCGGTAACAATGATGATGCGTGATTGCTGATAAATGCTATAATCATTGCAAAGGTGGAGACCAAGTTGCTTCATTTCTTGAGTGGTCTAATAGATGCCAATATAATGCAGTAATCTGTTTATCAGATTTCAAACAATCATCCAAACAATCTACAACTGGAGAATTTCTCCATTCGCGCTTAGCAATAATTTTCAAGATTGGAATATGCAAAGCGGGTCCATTTATTGGTAATGACCATTTTGTTTTCCAAGCAATTTCGCGGATTCCATTTTGTTTCATAGAGTCGATTACCTTTGACCACGATTTATCTTTACCCGTCTTTCTTTTTAGCAACCAACTCGGATTGACTGATGAATCTACTTCAAATCCATTTTTTGCTAATATTGGCGCCATCCAAGGCGCAATATATCCAGCAGGAGCGCGAAACCATGGGCGTAAATTTGGCTCACAGTATTGCTTTAAAATTTTATTTGATTCAATTAATGCTTGTTCAAATCCGGCAATATCTTCAGGCCAAGCAGACCAACTACGATGGGTTAAGCCATGGTTACCAATTGTGATTCTTTTGGAAAACTGTGAGATAATTGCTTGCAACCAAGTTGTGAAAGTTGGATTTTCAAATAAATCAGCTATGATAAAAAAAGTCACAGGATAGTCATTTGAGTTTAACCACTTTTCAAGAGCGACCATGCCTCTTTGAAAGTCTCCGGATAACTCTTTATCAACTGAAGTGTGATGAGGTTTTTTGGAACGCGTTGGGTGGCCTGAATGCTTTGGTAGATGCCTAAGGTCATCAAAATCAATGCTGATCCAAGTAGATCCGGACATTATTAATTCACCCATTCCGAGGTAAATCAATCAAATACACTTTGTGAGGAATAGTACGTCCAAATAATTCAACTCCAACAAATTCTTCAAGGGTTTGACCATTCCAATTTAAACAGATTTTCTCAGCGGTCGCTAGCCCTGCATCATTGTGTGGGTGAACTGCAACTTCAATTCTAAAGTTGCGCCCTCTACCCTCTAGCCAAGTTAATATCGAATCCACACTTCTTATTGCAATTCCTTTATTTCGAAAGGAAGGTTTTACCCAGTATCCTAAATTATAGTGAGAATTAGCGAATTGTAATTCATCACCAATTCCAACCATACCAGCAAAAGTTCCGGCACTATCATGAATAGACCAAAAATGTAATCGGTCTTCATCCGAGGCCGTTTCAATATCAAAAAGCATATCTGATAATTGGTGATTGAGATCCTTTCTCATATCTATCCAAGGCAAGGCCGATAATGCAGAATCGGGGTCTTCGTTAAACGCTTCAATCACACTTGAAAGGATGGCTTTGTTGGCTGGGCGCAGATTATATTCGCCCGCGATTGACAGTTGCGGTGTCGACGTCATAACTCGCCCTCAACTTCACAGACGGGTTAGGGCTGATGAAACATGCTCATTGCCTGGATAGATTCTTTGCGCCATTGCAAGTGTCCATTGTAGGTGTTCCGTGCGGCCCAAATAAGTCATAATGATGCCAATATGTAGTAGCATGTCAAGGTTTTTTGAGAGATGAGGGCCCAAATTATCAAGAGTCTCAGCAGCACCTTTCAAATTACCAGATTTGACTTGCTCAAGAGCGGAAACAACTTCTCTGTATACTTGTGATGCATTCCACTCCTCCTTAGCAGGCCATGGCCAAATACGTCCATTCATTTGAGGAATAGGTGCTGGCTTTTCAGTTACCTTTTCAACAACCTTGTCTGTATTTTCTTCTTCAACTGATAGTTCGGGAGTTTTTGGTTGAACAGATGGAGTTGATACGGTTGCGCTGACTGCAAATGGTAATCCTGGAGTAGGTATTGCTTTTGGAATTGGAGTTGGTAC
>ERZ890510.618-NODE-618-length-27460-cov-7.655136_pt1 | contig 27460 bp, 26 predicted proteins | sample MGYA00521265_ERZ890510 | MGnify/ENA primary metagenome ERZ890510 (study PRJEB32303, sample SAMEA104408624) | aquatic metagenome | biome: Brackish water; feature: Chemocline; material: water | place: Baltic Sea | collected 2014-10-26T21:54:00 | depth 110 m ... | reverse complement strand
GGTCGTTGGACTCTCATTATACCTGGCTCAGGTGCCCGGGGGCAGGCCAGCAGGGGGGGCGCCGCCCAGGAGGTCGTCTCTCCTCGGTCGCCGCAGAACAACTACGACTCGTCGTCATTCCTACTCTTGGTCTGGCGAAGCCCCCTGCGCGCGGGCCTCTGCACTCCTTCAACAGCCTTCTACGCCTCGGACGCGCATGAACGGTCCGCAAATCGTGATCGCCGCTCTGGCGCTTAGTGCCCCGATTGGAATCCACGGGCAGGTCGCGACTGGACCGCCTGACTCGGTGAGCGTCGCCGCTTACTCTTCAGATGCTGTACGCCGAGCCCGGGCCGCACAGGCTCGTTTCGAGCGTGATCGTGTCCGACACTTTCCCGTCACGCTTGAGTCTTTTGACGGCTCCTGCGATGAGCATGTCGGGCGTTTTTGCTCGTGGTACGATGAAGGCGACTGGTATCCGGAGCCGGAGTCTGCCGAAATTGGGGTGCTCAGGAACCGACTCCTGGACACGCTCGCCTCCGTGCAACGCGAAGTACCCGAAAACGGATGGGTCCTGGGGCAACGCATCTGGTATTTGGTCGAAGGGGGCCGGGTCGATGAGGCGCTAGGCATCTCTCAGGACTGTAACGGCGCGGACCCATGGTGGTGTGCCGCACTGCAGGGCTTCGTTCTCCACAATCTTGGGCGTTACGGCGAGTCATCTGCTGGGTTCCGGCGGGCGCTGCGACTGATGGACGTTGAGCGCGCCCGGCTCTGGAGGTCCCCCCGTCGTGCCATGGACCGCGAAGGCAGGGAATTCCTCGATGATCTTCGCAACGCGGCTCCCGATTCGATCGACGCCATTCTGGACCGGTTGTGGGTGCTTGCCGACCCTCTATATCTGGTGGGGGGAAACGATCGCGAAACCGAGCACTATTCTCGGTGGACGGTCGCCACGCTGAAAGAGGATTCAAGGCAACCGTACCCAATTCGTTGGGGACTGGACATGCAGGAACTGACGATCAGGCACGGGTGGGAAATCGCTTGGGAACGGTCGCCCAATGGGTCCTTCAGCGCGCTCGACAACGTGGTAGGACACAAACATCCAGAGGGGCGCGACTTCATGCCGCCGGGTCTGGCTCTGCGCGATCCGAGCGCCGCCACACGGGCGGACCTCGAGGCTGACCGTTCAAGCCCTCGAAGCCTGTACGCCCCAGCCTACGCGCCCGTAGTACTTCCCATGGACGCTCAGGTCGCGGTCTTTCCAAGGGGAGAGCAGATGGTCGTCGTGGCGACGTACTTTCTGCCAGAAGACACGACCCGGTTCGCGCGGTTAGGTCACGCGGCTCCTTGGCGGGCACCGGGCGACCAAGCCGGAATGTCGGATGTCGCTGGGATCTTCCTCGTGCCCGTCCGTGGTGGCCAAACTCGCAGCGTCACTTCGAGCAGACGAGACCTGGGTGCGCTGATGATTCAGGTGCCATCGGGGGAATATGTGGTCTCGGCGGAGGCGTGGAGCCCTGAGCGCCGCCGAGCTGGGCGGGCTCGATTCGGCATCGCGCGGCGCGCCGTCCCCGAGGACGTCGCAGTGCTGTCCGACCTTGTTTTGCTGTCGCCGCACACTACTGACCTCACCGAACTGGAAGCTGCCGTCCCGCTCTTGCTGGCGCGTCCAGAGATCCGGACGGGTGAGGACTTCGCTGTCGGCTGGGAAGTTTCCGGGTTGGGCTTTCGTTCGGAGACACTGGAATTCCAACTTTCGGTTGCACGGACTGGTCGTGGTGTGTTAGGGCGGATTGGCGACTTCTTACACTTCACGCGGAGGCCGATCGCCTGGGAACTCACCTGGCAGGAGACCGGTCCACCGGACCCAGGCCATGCATTTCATTTGCTCAACCTATCCGTACCCGATCTCAAGCCCGGCGAGTACCGTATTGAACTCGTGCTCCGAACCCCGGGTCGGACCCCTGCTCGGGCTCTCAGATCGTTTCGTGTTACAGACGTACGTTGACCACTGCGCGCGTTACTCCTAGGTTTTCAGGCTATTGATGGCCTGAGCAGCACGCACTGGAATCCCAGCTCAAAAATGGACGACACCTACCAGCGGGGACCCCTCCTGTTGCTCTGCGGACGGGCTAACCGTCCGCTAGCATCTGAGATCGGACAGCTGATCGGCAAGTCGCCTGACGGCGCGACGGTCAAGGAGTTTGCGGACGGAGAAATCTTTGTCCGCATCGACCGCAATGCACGCGGGCGCGACGTATTCATTGTCCAGCCCACGTCAGCCCCGGCAGACTACATCATGGAGCTGCTCCTGCTCATCGACGCCGCGAAGCGGGCTTCGGCGGCGAGAGTGACGGCAGTGATCCCCTATTTTGGTTATGGGCGTCAGGACCGGAAAGACCAGCCGCGGGTGGCCATCGGCGCAAAGTTGGCCGCGAATCTCGTGGTGGCGGCGGGGGCTGATCGTGTCATCTCGATCGACTTCCACCAGCATCAGATCCAAGGGTTTTTCGATATTCCTGTGGATCACCTGTATGCGGCGCCGGTGCTTACCAAGTACATCCGGGACAAGGGTCTCGACGACTTGGTGGTGGTGTCCCCTGACGTTGGGGCGGCCAAGATGGCCAGAGGTTACGCCAAGCGTCTCGGAGCCAGCTTTGCGATTATCGACAAGCGACGCCCACAGGCGAACATGTCTGAGGTGTTGAACGTCGTCGGAGAGGTGGAGGGGAAGAACTGCCTTCTGGTCGATGACATGGTGGATACCGGTGGGTCGCTGTGCAACGCGGTCCACGCATTGAAGGACCGGGGAGCTCTGGCCGTTTACGCTGCGGCGACACACGCGCTCTTCTCGGGGAGTGCTCCCCAGAAACTGCAGGACGCACCGCTTGAAGAAATGATCGTGACCAACACGATCCTCATACCGGAGGAAAAGAGATTCGAGAAACTTCGGGTCTTATCTGTGGCCGATCTCCTCGCAAAGGCGGTCGACCATGTTCACTCGAATGAGTCAGTCAGTCAGCTCTTTGAGATTCCACCGGACGACGACTGAGGGAAAGGGCCCCGGGTGAGCCGGGGGCCGATAATCAGGAGACAAAAAGGCAAATGGCAAATACGACTCTAAGCGCCCACAAACGGGACGGCACCGGCAAGGGCGTCGCACGTAAGCTCCGTCAGATCGGTCGGGTCCCGGCCGTTCTATACGGTCGCGATCTCGAATCGGTGCACCTCTCGGTAGATGCACACGAGGCCGGGCTCCTTTTCCACGCGATCAGCGTCGAAAACACGATCGTCGAGCTCGCCGTTGAGGGTGAGAAGGAGAGTTTCCAGACCCTGGTCCGTGAAATTCAGTCGCACCCGTCCCGCGGAACACTGACGCACATCGATTTCTTGAGGATTCAGAAAGGCGTCATGATTGACGTTGAGGTTCCGCTTCACCTCGTTGGGGTGCCGATTGGCGTGAAGAACCACGGGGGCCTGATCGAGCAAATGATGCATGAGTTGCCGGTGCGCTGCATTCCGTCGAAAATTCCCCACTCGCTCGATGTGGACATATCACATCTCGATCTCAACGAGTCGCTCCGTGTGTCAGACCTCACGTTTGGGGCAGGGGTGGAGGTTACCGTGGAGGCCGATCGCACCATCTGTACGATCACGCAGCCGCGCGCCGCTCTGGTCGAGGATGAATCAGAGGTTAAAGTGGCCAAAGATGGTGACACCGAGTAATTACCATCCTAGCTCGTGGCGCTAAAGGTCATACTCGGGCTCGGGAATCCCGGGCCCGAGTATGATGCCACGCGGCACAACGTGGGTTGGTGGGTCGTGGACCGACTCGCCTACGACTGGGGCTTTGGCTCGTTCAAGCGGGACGGGAAGGCGTTCACTTGTGGGGGCGAGGCTGGTGACACAACTGTCCGACTCATGAAGCCCACGACGTTCATGAATCGGAGTGGACTGGTCCTGCGGGACTTGCGAGATATGGAGGCGTTTGATGCCTCGATAGACCTGCTGGTGATCGTTGACGACGCCACCCTAGACGTGGGGCGGGTACGCTTCCGTCCTGATGGCGGCGCGGGTGGGCACAATGGACTGAAGTCGATTTCGGGCGCGCTGCAGTCGAACGACTTTGCGCGCTTGAGGATCGGGGTCGGAATCAAGCCGGACGGGGAAGACCTCGCCGATTGGGTCCTGGCAGCGATGCCGGAAGGGGATGAAGATGTGGTGGTAGGGTTGTTACCCGACCTGACGGGGGCCGTTGAAGCATGGCTCTCCGAGGGCACAGAGGCGGCGATGAACCGCTTCAACCGCTAGAAATGACATTTCACGACATACGAACCACAGGAAGACCGACTTAAATGACCGACTTCGTCGCACTGACCGGCTTCGCCTGGATCCTAGGACTCGTAGGGCTAGGAACGGCCGCGGGCATCTATGGCTACGTGAAGAAGCAGGATCCCGGTAACGAGACCATGATCGACATCGGAGAGCAGATTCACGATGGCGCGATGGCGTTCCTGAAGGCCGAGTACACCGTAATTTTCGGCTTTGTCGTCGTCGTCGCACTGTTGCTCGCGTACGCGATCGGCACCACCCCGGCGATCGCTTACGTCTTTGGTGCCCTGAGTTCCGTGGCGGCAGGATTCTTCGGAATGAAGGCCGCAACTCGGGCCAACACTCGGACTGCTGCTGCCGCGAACGATTTCGGCCAGGGCAAGGCCCTTCGTATCGCCTTCTTTGGCGGTGCAGTGATGGGGCTTGCAGTGGCTGCGCTTGGCTTGCTCGGCATCGGCGTGCTGTTCGCGATATACGGCGCTAACGCGGTAGTAGATAGCGAGTTCGTTCGGTTCGGCGAGATCGTCACCGGCTTCGCGATGGGGGCGAGCTCTATCGCACTCTTTGCTCGGGTCGGAGGCGGTATCTTCACCAAGGCGGCCGACGTCGGCGCCGACTTGGTGGGCAAGGTCGAAGCAGGCATTCCGGAGGACGATCCACGGAACCCAGCGACCATTGCGGACAACGTCGGTGACAATGTCGGAGATGTTGCCGGGATGGGGGCCGACATCTTCGAGTCTTATGTCGGTTCGATCGTCGCGACGATCGCTATTGGCGCCACCGCTCCGGGGCTGGCCTCCCACCGGGCCGCGGCGGTCGCGCTACCGATCGTGACAGTCATGGTAGGGCTCCTCGCGTCGTTGGTAGGTATTGCCGCGATGAAGACGTTGGAGAAGCGTGATCCGGCGCATGCACTCCACGGGACGACGTGGATCGCTGGTATTCTCTTCCTCGCCGCGATGTTCTTCATCTCTCAGTCCATGGGGATCACGTACTCCGGCGCTGACGGTGCGGTCTATGGTGTCAACGGTCCGTTCATCGCGATCCTAGCCGGCACGCTTGCAGGTATTCTGATCGGGATGGTCACACAGTACTACACGGCCGCCGGACCGGTCCGGAAGATCGCTGAGGCCAGCGAGACCGGAGCTGCCACGAATTTGATTACCGGGCTTGCCGTCGGCATGGAGTCCACGCTGATCCCAGTCATCCTGATCTGCGTCGCGATCGGCGTTTCCTTTGGGTTCGCCGGACTCTATGGCATCGGCATCGCTGCGGTCGGCATGCTGGCGACAGTGGGTGTCACGATGTCGGTAGACGCCTATGGCCCGATTGCGGACAACGCGGGTGGTATCAGCGAGATGAGTGGCCTCGGCCCGGAGACGCGCGAGATCACTGACTCTCTCGACGCCATTGGCAACACGACGGCGGCCATAGGAAAGGGTTTCGCGATCGGTTCGGCGGCCTTGACGGCGCTTGCGCTCTTCTCTGCGTACTCGACCAAGGTCGGGCTGCAGGCCACCGGCATCGACCTCGTGAACCCAATTGTGGTCATCGGGCTCTTCCTGGGTGGTTCGCTTCCGTTCTTCGTAGCCGCGCTCACGATGACCGCCGTTGGCCGCGCCGCACAGGGCATGGTCGACGAAGTGCGTCGCCAGTTCCGAGAAATCCCGGGTATCATGGAGGGGACAGGCAAGCCTGACTCAGCTCGTTGCGTCGAGATCTCCACCAAGGCGGCACTACGGGAGATGATTCTTCCTGGGGTGACCGCGATCCTCGCGCCCGTGCTCGTCGGGCGATTCCTCGGTGTCGAGGCACTCGGCGGACTCCTGGCAGGCGCGACCGTGACCGGCGTTCTCATGGCGCTCTTCATGGCGAACGCAGGTGGCGCATGGGACAATGCCAAGAAGTACATCGAAGGTGGCGCCCACGGCGGTAAGGGCTCGGAGCCCCACAAGGCCGCAGTTGTCGGAGACACCGTCGGCGACCCGTTCAAGGACACTTCAGGTCCGTCGCTCAACATCCTCATCAAACTGATGAGCGTTGTTGCTCTTGTGCTCGCGCCCTGGTTCGTCAAAGTGCACGGCATCAAGTTGGATGGTCAGGCGACGTCATGGCTGGTGGACATGGTGCAGAGCTTCTTCGGTTGACGAGACGTGCGTAGCCCTGCTTCCTGGGATGCGCGGTTAGCGAACTTTTTGTAGATCAAGACGGGGCTCGCCAAATAGGCGAGGCCCCGTCGTCGCTTTTGAGGAACCAGGTATGGCAAAAGAACCGAGTTTCGAGAACGCGCTTGCTTTTGCCGGTGCGCTGATCGCCACCCCCGGCCTGTCGGGACATGAGGGCGACGTCGCGAAACTCGTTCGGGAAGAAATGCTGGCGCTCGGGCTCGAAGACGTCCGAGTGGACCGCGCCGGCAACGTGATCGGTGTTGCGCGGGGCAGGGGTGACGCTCCGGCCGCCATGCTCAATTGCCATCTCGACGTGGTTGCTGAGGGTGATCATTCCGAATGGGAAGTGCCTCCATTCAGTGGGGTGGTCCAAGACGGCTATCTACACGGCCGGGGAGCCATGGACATCAAGGGTCCGTTGGCGATCCAGACTTACGCCGCGGCCTGCATGATCGGTAAGGCGCCCGGAGACGTGATCGTAGCCCACACCGTTTTTGAGGAGCGCGGTGGCCTGGGTATGAAACACCTGATTGAGTCGGGAACGGTCTCACCTGGCGTCGTGATCATCGGTGAGGCGACGCAGGGTGACGTGTGCATTGGCCACCGGGGGAGGGCGGAACTTGAGATCGTGCTCGGGGGGAAGGCCGGACATGCCAGCGTACCGGCCCGCGCCGCCAACGCACTCGATCTTCTTGGGCCGGCTCTTGCTGCGGTAGCGGATCTCGCTGAGAGTCAGGAATCAGACGAGGTGCTGGGTCGCTCGACGTTAGTCCCGACGATGGTCGACGTACTGCCTCAGACCCGCAATGTGATTCCGGACAAGGTGATCATCGCGGTCGACTGGCGGATTCTACCGGGAGATGACGACACGTCGCTGATTAGTCGGGTACGAGCGGCGCTCCAAGCCCGGATTCCAGACGTTCCTGCCGGTCTAACTTGGGACGTGAGGATGGCGAACGAGTATCAGCTTACATATACCGGACTCGAGGCGGATCGGAATCTCTTCACCCCCGGCTTCTTAATGGACCCCGCTCATCCCGTGGTAGTCGCGGCGGCGGACGCGGTCGGGCGTCGCGGCGAGACCGGGGCCGCGACCGTGCGGCCTTGGCAGTTTGCGACGGACGGAGGCTGGTCTTGCGGCGTGCATGGGATCCCGACGATCGGATTCGCACCGGGTGAGGAACTCTACGCGCACACAAACCGCGAGCGGCTTGAGGTCGAAGAGGCCCGCTGGGGCTTTGAGCGGTATCCCCATCTCATAGGTGCGGTGCAATCTGCGCTTGTGGGCTGACAAGAACGCGATGGCTTCCAGCATCTAGCCGCATGCGCTAGCTTTTGCGCCGGTGCCCGGAAAGGGCACATCACAACTATCCCGCCTTGGCGGTTTGACGGCCCCGCGGCCAGAGAACCAAATGCTGGGGCCCGTGATAAACCTACGGACCGAGGGAACTATTGATGCGGACTTACGAGGTTGTCTACATCCTCGACCCGGCGCTCGACGAAGCCGCCGTGACGACCAAGATCGAGAAGATGCACGCGCTTGCGACAGCAGGTGGCGGAGAAGTCACTGCAGTCGATCACTGGGGCGTTCGCCAACTCGCCTACGCCGTGAAGAAGCAGTCGTCAGGTTACTACCTGGTTGTGCAATTGACCGCGGTTGCTGAGGCGCTCCCCGAGTACGAGCGCCTGATGACCCTCGACGAGGAAATCCTGCGCTACCTGCTCGTGCTCTGTGAGGGTGAGCCGACCGACGGGGAGTCGGTCCTCGGGGAAGCCCGTGTGAAGGTCGGGGGCGAAGATGACGAGGAGGAGGATGACGACGATGACGGGCCTCCTCGTCGGGACGACGACGATGATCGCGGAGGGCCGGCAGAGTTCGCGGGTCCGCGCGGCCGCCGCCGTCGGATGGAGGGACCACCGATCGTCCTACTCAACTACAAGGATATCGCCACACTCGCTCACTTTGTGACTGAGCAAGGCAAGATCCTCCCGCGCCGGACCACCAAGGTGTCAGCTGGCTTCCAGCGTCAGCTTGGGCGTGCGGTAAAGCGGGCGCGCTACCTCTCGTTGATTCCGTACACGCGGAACAACGAGGGCTGATTCGGGTGTCGGCACCGGAGGTGATCTCAAGCTCGTCGGACGACGGGCGTGGGTGGCGAGGAGCCGCCGCGCTTTTCGGTATTGCCCTGACGACATCGATTTTTCAACCTGCAGTGCTGATGGCGACGCCGTTTCTGCTCTTGATAGGCGTGAAAGGCGGCCTAAATCGTAGCTGGACTTGGGTAGCGGCGGGACTGGCATTTCTTGTCCTTATTTCCGGCAGCCGCGATGGGATGTGGTTTGTCGAGCGCTCGTGGGCGATGCTTCTGGGTGGGTGGTTCGTTGCGCTTACGCAGGCGAAGCCGGCGTGGAGTTTTGCGAATCGAGCCCTCTCGTCAGTGTTTGCAGCGACAGGGAGCGCGGGGGTTTTGATGTTGTGGCGCCCCGGCGCATGGCAGGCGGTGGACTTCGCGGTGAGCGATAGAGTGCAGGCCGGCATCACGAATTTTGTAGACGCGGCCTCGGTGCTTCGTGACGGAGAGAGCCTTTCCCCGGCGCTTATTACTGGGCTGTATGAGATGGCTGAGACCCAAGTGCAGGTGTTCCCTGCGCTGACCGGTATCGCATCCATGGCTGCGCTCGGCGTAGCATGGTGGGTGTTTTCAAGGGTCTCCAGCGGGGATACGGCCGCGCTTGGGCCAATGGGTGGTTTTCGATTCAACGATCACGCGGTGTGGCTTTTTATTGGGGGCCTTGTGCTCCTGATCACGCGATGGAGCGAGCCGCTCCATCGGGTCGGGTCGAACGCGGTCGTCTTTATGGGTGCGCTCTACGCATTGCGTGGGGCTGCAGTTGTTGTGTTCATGAGCGGAGGACTTTCCTGGTTCGGCTACGCGATGACTGCGCTCGGTCTCCTGCTGATGCCGCCAGTCGTGTTTGGCGCGGCGTTGGTAATCGGTATCGGAGACACCTGGCTGGATGTGCGCGCACGTGCGCGAGAATTGACTGCATGAGAGGACGTTCGGAGGAACTATGAAGCTTATTTTGAAGAACTCGGTTGAACACCTTGGCGAGGCCGGGGACGTCGTATCGGTGAAGGCCGGCTTTGGTCGGAACTACCTGATTCCGCAGGGGCATGCGTATGTCGCGAGCGAGGCCAATTTGGCCAAGGTCGAGGCGGAGCGTGCGCTGGCCCACGAAGGGGCTCGCCGTGATCGCCTGGAGGCGAGCCGCCGTGCGTCGCAGCTCGAGGGCATGTCACTCACGTTCCATGAGCGGGCTGGAGACGACGGCAAGCTATTTGGCTCGGTCACTCTGGCTGATATCGCCGAGCAGGCGACCGCAGGGGACCGACTCGACTTCGAGTTGGACCGTCGCATGATTGGACTCGAAGAGCCGATCAAGACCCTCGGAGTCGTGACCGTGCTTGTGAAGCTGCATGCCGAGGTCGAGGCCTCGATCGAAGTTCGCGTCGAACGCGAAGAGGGCTGACCGCCGGGTGAAAGGCGCGACGTCCGCGGACTTTCCGCCAGAGATCGTCCGGGCGGCTGAGTTGGCGGTTGAGAGAAAGGCTCAAGATGTCGTTGTCCTCGATCTTCGGGGAATTTCGACTGCCACCGACTATTTTGTGTTGGCGTCGGGGACATCTGACGTTCAGGTCAAGGCGATTGCTGCGAATATCGTCGATGAACTGAAGTTGGAGTCGCATCGCCCGACGCACGTGGAAGGTATGGGCAGTGGTCGGTGGGTCCTGTTGGACTACATCGACTTCGTCGTCCATGTATTTCACCCTCAGGCGCGCGACTTCTATCAGCTTGAGAATCTCTGGGGCGACGCTCCGAGGTGGGAAGTCCCGGCCGAGGTCGAACACCCCGTTCCGTAGAGACGCATGGCGCGATTAGGCCTGCGCAGCTTAGCATTTCACCGAGATTGGCATGTTTGCTCGCATGCCATGCGTGGTCTAACTTATCCTGGGTGCGGCCGGGTCGCCGAGCCCACTACCATACCCGGGCTTCGAGCCTGTATCGAAGTCCTTCGCCAGCCGCCCCGCCATGCATGGCCGACCTTCCTAATTGGACGTCGTTCGACGCGAGTGTAGCGCCGCCGCTCCCTGATCACTCGGAGCGTCCGGGGAGGCTTGTCACCGTTCTGAGCACATCGTCCGCTCGGGCGAACGGCTGGGCTGCCTCCGCTACTGCGGCCCTAGCGGCCGGTTGGGCCTCTGAAGGAAGAAGAGTAGTCGTAGCTGACGTCGGGCTTGAGCGTCCTTCCTTCCACGAGATCTCGGGAGAGGCCAATGCGGAAGGCGTGGTCGATGTCGTTCAGTTCGGGTGCTCCGTGCGTCGTGTGGCCCGCCAGGCCCCGGAAGGCGGATACTTTTATATCTCCGCCGGTACGCCGGTCGCGGATGCCGCAGCGGTGCTGGGTAGCCCACGCTGGAAGCGTCTTTGCGAAGGATTCCTTGATGCCGGAGTGACCTTGGTTGCTCTGGCCGACGCCGATTGCCGCGGATGTAGCGAAGTTCTGGCACTCTCAACGGATCTCGTTCTCCTTGCGGCGGAGAATGAGGATGTCGATGGCCTCGTGTCAGGAGTGGATGCCCATGTGTGCCTCTTTTCGGGGCCGCCTGAGCCGACTGACGCCGGGCCGTTTGGACGCGAAAGTGTGGTCTCTAGGGACAGGGAAGGTGATTCGGGAGCGCATATGTTCAGCGCGGTTCTCGGCGATTCTGGCGCAGCGACATCAGACCCGCTCACAGCGGATGAGTCCACGCTTCCGGTCGATCCTGACACCGCCGGCGACAGCGATTCGCGGCGGCCGTCCGAAGAGAATTCTGGCGATGTCTCTGACGAAGCAGCTTTGGCCCTCATGGAAGGCGGTCTTGCCGCGACATATGTAGAAGATGTTGCTTCCGGGGGTCCTGTTCTGGCCCATGATCTTCCGGACCCCGAAGCCGCGATTCTTGACGAGGTGGCCCTTGGGCCGCCGGTGGCGAAGGCGGGCGTTCGGCACCGGGTCCTTCTTGGGCTCGTCCTAGTGCTGCTCTTGATCGTCGCTTCTGCCGCCATGGGGTGGGTTCAGATTCCAGGTATTTCGCCGGAAGGGTCCAAGCCAGTCATTGAAAAAGAACTCGCGCCGGCAGCCCTTTCCGTCCCGGTTTCACCCACAGCTCCTGACCTTGCTTATTCGGTCGCCGTCGGCGCGTTTCCAGACGAGCAGGTGGCGATCAGCAGCACTGCAGCCTTGACCGTGGTGGAAGGACTGCTGGTCCTGATCGCGCCGGTCTCTGTGAATGGTAGGGTGTTTCACCGCGTGCTCCTGGGTCCGGCTACGGATTCTGCCTCGGCAGAAGCCCTCGCCACCCGTGTCGCGCAAGAAGTTGGCATCAGCCGATCGGAGTGGATCGTCAGGGCAACGCCTGTAGCCTTTCTCCTCGGCGAGATTCCGAACCAAGACGCCGCCACACGACGGGTTGCCGTCCTGCGTGGGCTGAACGTCCAGGCCTATATGCTGGCGGTGGACTTCGCCGACGGTTCGGTCCGTTATCGAGTATACGCAGGGGCCTACGCCGACTCGGAAGAAGCCTCCTACCTCCAGAGTCACCTGATCAATCAGGGACTCGACAACGCCACGGTCGCTCCCCGTGTGGGTCGCGTCCTTTGACTACTATTCTGACTTCATGAAGCTACGCTCACTAAAAGTTCACGGCTTCAAGTCCTTCGCGGACGCCACGAAAATCGAGTTTCACGACGGGATCACCGCCATTGTTGGCCCGAACGGCTGCGGAAAGTCGAATATTGGTGACGCCATTCGGTGGGTGCTCGGCGAGCAGCGTCCGACTGCGATCCGCGGTGCGAAGATGGAAGAGGCGATCTTTCAAGGGACCGTGGGCCGTCGTCCGGTGAATCGGGGATCGGTTTCGCTTACCGTGAGCAACGAAGACGGCGCGCTCCCGGTGCCATTCGCGGAAGTTGAGATCGGGCGCCAGGTCTTCCGTGACGGGGGGAGTGAGTATTCCCTCAATCGCACGACCTGCCGCTTGAAGGACGTCGTCGATCTCTGCCGCGACACCGGGCTCGGGGCTAACGCGTACTCGATTATCGAGAATCGGATGATCGATGCGATCCTCTCTGATCGCACCGATGAGAGACGGGGCCTATTTGAAGAGGCCGCCGGAATTGGGAAATACAAGGATCGACGGAAGGCAGCTACGCGGCGACTAGAACGCGCCGAAATGGACCTGCAGCGGCTCGAAGATGTGATCGCTGAGGTTCAGACGAAGGTGCGCTCGTTAGCTCGTCAAAAGGGCAAAGCTGAGAGGTATATCGAGTACAGGCAGCGGCGACTCGACGTCGAGGTGTCAGTGGTTCGGCACCAGCTCGACACTTTGCAAGGCCGATTGACAGGCGTAGAGAAAGACCTGCAGGGCGATATCCACACCGGAGAGGGTAAGGTCGCTGAGCTTCGCACGGCCGAGGCCAACTACGAAGCGCTCAGACTGCGCGAGGTCGACGCTGAGAAAGCACGCTCTGAAGCGGCGAAGGCGCTCGAGTCGGTGAGGGAGGAACTCGTTCGCTGGGAGCGTGACCTCGCCGTGGCAGACGAACGGGCCGCGTATGCGGAGCGACGCCTGACGCAGATCGATGAAGAGAGGGCTCAAGCCCGCAGCCAGGCGGAGTCGCTGACAAGCGATGCCGGGCTCCTGGGGGGCGATCGTGATCGAGTCGCGGATGAACTCGCAGAACTCAAGCGCGTGGCCGCCGAACGCGCCTCCGAGGTCCAAGCGGTGCGGTTGCGCCTTAACGAAGCGCGTTCACGCTTGGACGAGGTCGAGACGCGGGAGCGTGACTTGGCTCGTCGGGGGGCCCAACTCGAGGGAGACGCCGGGGCTGCGGATGCGCAGGCAGAAGAACTCGAGCGTCGCCTTGTGAGCGTCGCTGGCGAACTCGAGACCGCTGCTGAGGCGCTGTCCGACCTGGAATCCCAGGGGGACCTTTTTTCTGGTCGCCTCGGTGACTTGTCTGGGCAGGTTGATACCGCCCGAGCAGGTGTCGAGGCAGCGGCGCTCGCGGTTTCAGAGGCCAAGGACGACCTGACCGCTGCGAGGCTCGCGGAACGTCAAGCATCTGAGAGGGCGACTTCAATCGCCGCGCGTAGAGAGGCCCTTGAGCGGCTCGAGCGCGACCGGGAAGGTTTTGAGCCGGCGGTCAAGGCGGCCCTGGCGGCCGGTATCGAGGGCGTCCTCGGGACGCTCGCAGACTTCATCGACGGGTCCGCCGAATCGTCCGTCGCAGTGGAGGCCTATCTAGGAGCGATGTCACGCGGTCTCGTTTTGCGCGATCAAAAAGTGGTCGATGCGGTTGTCGATTGGTTCGCTTCGTCGTGGACGGGAGGCGGAGGGCTCATTCTCCTGTCACTCGACGCCGTGCCTAAGTCCGCGGGATCCGCCTCGGGCGCATTGCTCTCGAGCGTTCGGGCGCATGGAGATGGTGCGGACTGGGTCAGCGCCTTGCTCGATGGGGCGGAGTTGCCGCGTGAGGGCCAACTCGCGGTGACGAAGGCCCATGGGGTCGTGCGTGTCGGGAATCCCTCCGGGGCTTCGGGAGTCCTCGAGCGTAAGGACAAGCTGCGTGAGACGGCGGAGGCCCTGAAGAGTGCCTCCGATGCCGAGGGTTCGGCTCGGACGGCGAGAGAGGCCGCGGAGGGTGCTCTGTCGGACGCGGAGGATGCCCTCGACGCAGCACGGCATGCGATGCGCGATGCGCAGGACGAACTACGACAAGTGCAGGGCGAGATCGCGGCTCAGTCCGATCGGCAGGGCCGAATGGATCGTCTCCGAGATGAACTTTCCCGTCAGGTGGAGGGAGCCAAAGCCGCCCGTACGCGGGCGCTGGAGCGGGCTCAAGAGGCTCGGGAGGATCGCAAAGTCCTTCTTGAGCAAGAGCAAGGGCTCAATCAGGGGCGTGCTGACGCGCGCGCCTCAATGGAGGCCGTCCAGGAGGAGTGGGAGACCGCTCGGGCCGAGGAAGCTCGCCTGGCGGTCGACGTGGCGAGGCTGGAGGGCGACGTGACTCGACTAAGTGAGCGGCTGGAGTCGATTTTGGCTGCCCAAACCCAAGCGAGCGCCCGAGTCGCAACCCTCGACAAGGAAGAGTCGAGTTTGCGTGAGGAGCAGGCCGAAGCCCGTCGGATCAGAACAGAAGGAGATGCGGCGACCGAACGACTGTTCACAGAGCGGACCGCGGCTGAAGTTGATGTCCGCGAGCGGGACGAGGCGCTTCAGGCGGTAGCCGGGTCGCTCGGCGAAGTGGAGCGACGCGTCCGGGAAGCGCGCACGGCCGAGCGGGCGGCATCGGACCGGAGACACGAGCTCGAACTCGAGCGCCAGGAATTGGCGGGACGTATCGCGCGCATCAGGGAGCGCCTCGAAGCCGAGTGGGGGCGTCCGTTGGAGACGCTCCTCAATGAGGCATCTCCGGTGGACGGTGAACAGGACACCCTCCAGGATGAGCTCCGCGAACTCGTAATTGCCCTTGAGAAGATCGGGCCGGTGAATATGCTCGCGGTCGAGGAGCACGATGAGGAGAGCCAACGGCTCGAGTTTCTGACTGAGCAACGTGAGGACCTCGTTGAGGCACGAAACGACCTTCGCTCCGCCATTCGGGAAATCAACAAGACTGCGAACGACTTGTTCATGGGGGTCTTCGGAGAAATTCGCGAGAACTTCCGCAAGACCTTCCTGCGTCTCTTTGAGGGGGGCGAAGCCGATATTTGGCTGGCGGAGGGGGAGGACCCACTCGAAGCCGCCATCGAGATTCATGCTTCGCCGCGTGGCAAGAAGACGCAGAGAATCGACCTCCTCTCCGGGGGTGAACGCGCACTGACAGCGCTGTCCCTTTTGTTTGCGATCTACCTGGTGAAGCCGAGTCCGTTCTGTGTCTTCGACGAGGTTGATGCGCCACTAGACGAGAACAATATCGGCCGGTTCATCAAGCTTCTTCAGGACTTCAAGGGCGAAAGCCAATTCGTCGTGATCACGCACAATCCGCGCACTATTGAGGCTGCGGACTGGATCTACGGAGTGACCATGGAGGAGCCCGGCGTCAGCACTATTGTGGGCGTCAAACTGCAAGAGGCTCTCCAGGTCGCTGCCTCTGTGTAATGCGGCGCGACGGCTGTCGCGATCGTTGTGGCTGTAGACCCCTCAGGAACAGCCGTTTAGACTTAGGTCCGACACTCTAACTTCTGGCCTTCTCCATGCTCGTCGTGATGAAAAACACGGCCTCAAGCGACCAAATTCACGCGGTCGTTGAGGTCATCAAAGACATGGGCTACGACGCCCGACCCATTCCGGGCGGGCAGCGCACGGCCATAGGTATTATTGGTAACGACGGTGGGGTCGACGCGGGCAGGGTCCAGGGGCTGGAAGGGGTTTTAGAGGTCATTCCGGTCACCCATCCCTACAAGCAGGTGTCCCGCGAGTGGAAGGCCGACGACACGGTGGTGAGGTTGGAAAACGGCACCGTGTTCGGCGGCTCCGATGTCGCGATCATCGCGGGGCCGTGCGCGGTCGAGAGCGAAGCCCAGATCATTGGGATCGCTCACGACCTTAAGGCCATGGGGGCCACAGTGTTGCGAGGTGGCGCGTTCAAGCCGAGAAGCTCGCCGTACTCCTTTCATGGTCTCGGGAAGGAAGGCCTCGTGCTCCTCGCAAAGGCGCGCCAAGAGACCGGACTGGCTGTAGTCACAGAAGCGCTGGATCCTGACGGTGCCGACCTCGTGGCCGAGTACGCCGACATCGTCCAAATCGGCGCGAGAAACATGCAGAACTATGCCCTGCTGCGGCGGGCCGGCAGGACGGGAAAGCCCGTCCTACTCAAGCGCGGGATGTCCGCAACGATCGAAGAGTTCCTGCTCGCGGCAGAATATGTCCTGGCGGAGGGCAATCCGAACGTAATCCTGTGCGAACGAGGGGTCCGCAGTTTCGACACACATACGCGGAACGTTCTCGACCTGGCCGCCATCCCTGTGGTGAAAGGGTTGTCGCATCTGCCGATCATCGCTGACCCCAGTCACGGGACGGGCCTGAGGGCGAAGGTCATCCCAATGGGGCGGGCAGCCGTTGCCGCTGGAGCCGACGGCCTCATCATCGAAGTCCACCCAGATCCGACCCGGGCGATGTCAGATGGGGCGCAGTCGCTCTATCCGGAGCAGTTCCAAGAACTCATGGACCAGATCAAGGTGATTGCCCGAGCGATCGGTCGGGACATTGCCGAGCCCCTGAGCGCGGTAGCTGCCGGCTGAGAGTTGGCGCGCCTTTGGGCCGCCACTGTAGCTGTCGTGTAGGCCCATGTCACCGCCCCCGAGGCAGGGCGAAACTGAGGTATGGACTCAGACTACCCACCGCATCGCCTTGGGCGGATGGGTGAAACGTTGGCTCGCACTCACCTAGAGTCCCAGGGTTGGACCGTGCTGGCGGCCAACTATCGTTTCGGCCGCCGTGAAGTCGACCTCGTCGTGCGCGTCGGAGAGGTGGTCGCATTCGTGGAGGTGAAGACACGGGCTGGCGACGGCTTCGGGGGGCCTGAGGCTGCGGTAACTTGGAAGAAGCGGCGTGAGATTGAAATTGTCGCCCAGGATTTTCTTTATCAACATCGGGTCGGCGATGTGGACGTCCGGTTCGATGTGATCGCGATTGAGGTTGGAGGCGATGGCACACCAACCCGCTTCCAGCACATTGAAGACGCTTGGCGCCCGGGGTGGAGGTAGGTCACGTCGGCTGACGGAACTCAGGAGAAAGGGGACACCCCTTACCACAGCCTCTGAAGGGCCGTCGCGTTGACCGACTCGGCGACCGAGAATAGCTTCGTGGTGCCCCAGGTCCGCAGGGCGAAAGCTCATCAATCCCGTCAGGACCTCGCCGGTAGCAGCGGTAAGTGTGGTGATCGTCGCTGCGGGTAGCCTGGGGCAATTGTTCTTCCCGAAGCGAGTCAGTCTGCCGCGACGGGAGGAACCTCGTATCGGTGGTTCTTTCGACGTGGTAACTCATTGACACATACCGCATTAGCTAGAAAGTACCGCCCTCGTTCTTTTGCCGATGTCGCGACGCAGGAGCACGTCTCCGACACGTTGAAGCGGGCGGTAGCGGGCGATCGTGTCGGGCACGCCTATTTGTTCTGCGGGCCGCGAGGCGTCGGGAAGACGACGCTCGCTCGGGTCCTGGCGATGGCGCTCAATTGTCCTGACCGTACTGAGGACGGCGAGCCGTGCGGTGTCTGCGACAGCTGCTCTCGGATTTGGGGGGGGCACACCGCCCTCGACGTCGTAGAAATCGATGCGGCTTCCAATCGTGGTGTGGATGATGCCCGTGACCTCCGCGAGCGCGCGATGTACGCGCCCTCCGGTGAGGGGCACTACAAGATCTACATCGTGGACGAGGCGCACATGCTCACGCGTGAGGCGTGGAACGCTCTGCTGAAGATCCTGGAAGAGCCTCCTCCGCGAGTGATCTTCGTCTTTGCGACCACTGAGCCGCAAAAGATCCAGCAATCAGCTGCGCCAATCTTATCCCGCTGTCAGCGTTTCGATTTCCGCCGAATCGGTGTCGCCGACATCGTGCGCCAGTTGGCTCGCGTTCTCGCGCAGGAGGGGGCAGATGCCCCCGAGGACGCACTTCGACTGATCGCCCGTAAGGCCGACGGTGGAATGAGAGACGCGCTGTCGCTTCTGGACCAGGTGATGTCGCTCACCGGCGGGGCGGTGGAAGTCGTCTCTGTGAGACGCATTCTCGGCCTGGTCGAGGAGGAGCGGTATGTCGAGTTGATCGACATCTTGGCGGAGGATCGCCACGCGGACGTCTTTGACTTGGTGCAGCGCCTCACCGATGAAGGCTATGACCTCGTAGAGTTCTATCACGGACTCTTGGACGCGCTCCGGACACTGCTGCGCCTTCGTTTGTCGCCCGGCGCAGAAGTCGACCTACGCCCCGATATTCGCGAAGAGTTCGCGCGGCGGTGCGCAGGGTTCGAGCCGGGGGATCTTGTCCGGATGTTGGCTGCGGCCGCGGAACTCGAAGCGCAGGGAAGTCTCCGTCGGAGCCCCAACCCGCGGGTCCTGATCGAGATGTTGCTTCTGCGGCTGAGCTACATGGATCGCACTGTCGACCTGGAGGAACTGCTCGCCGTTCTTGGTGGGGCGCCGTCCCCTTCAGGAGGAGCCGGTGGCGGGCCCAGGACCTCAAAAGGATCCCCGTCGGCCTCCGACGGGGGTTCGCCTGCGTCCCAGGGGCACGCTCCCAAGGGGGCTGACCTTCCGTCGACGCCCGCCGGTGCGACGCCAGCCCCAGCCTCGCCTCCGCCTCCTCCGGTCGCGGCAGAACCCAGACCGAAGGCTCATCTCGAAGAGAACGCCCAGCCAGCCGCCGCAACCCAGGCCGTACCTGCTGTGGCCCTCCATGCGCCGCAGGGCGTTGCGATCCCGGGCGACGACGTAGTGCCAGCTCACGGCGTCGAAGAGGCTTGGCGCCGGTGGTTGGAGGCGGGTCGCGATGTGCCACGAGGCCTGAGTGCCTTTCTTCATTCAGCGACCGTGACAGACCTCCCCGATGGCCAGGTGGAGGTGACGCTCTTGCCTGGCCCCGCTGCGGAGAGACTCGCCGAGTCGTCGGTGAGGGCCGAGATCGGTCGGGGCCTTGAGCCGCATTTGGGTCGCCCCGTGCAATTGGTCGTGAAGACGACGGCACCCTTGAGCGGCGGACCCGAGCGCGTCACTGCATCTGAGGTCAAGGAACACACGCTGCAGACGCTCTACCGCCAGGAACCCCGTTTGGAGCGGGCGGTACAAGAACTCGACCTAGAGCTGATGGACTGACCCTATCGGCGCTGATCCCCCAGAAACTGCCATGAACAATATTTCTCAACTCATGCAGCTCGGCCAGCAAATGCAGGCCAAGATGACCGAACTCCAACAGTCGCTTGAGGCCCGTAGAATCCCGGCTTCCTCGGGGGGCGGTATGGTCACGGTGACCGTTGATGGGAAAGGTTCGGTCAAACAGGTCCAGATCGACCCCACTTGTGTCGATCCTAGGGATGTCGAGATGCTCGAGGACCTCGTGCTGGCCGCCGTCACTGAAGCCCAGGCGAAGGCTCAGGGGGAATACGAGCAGGAGATGAAGAAGGTGACAGGCGGACTTCCGATGAACATTCCTGGGCTCCCGAAGCTCTTCTGATCGGACGGGCTCTTGTCCTGTAACAAAACTCCGTTGAGCACCGAGAGGGTCGATGCGCCGCGCTGGCTAGGCGCTACGACAAGGAATAGCACCGCTATTTTGCGGGCCAGCAACGAAGCCAGCGTGGATGCACAGCGCTCGACCGCAAACGCACTTCTGTGACAGGACACTAGAATCGAATGTCGGTGATCGACACCCTTACCGGCGAGTTTGCACGGCTTCCCGGAGTCGGGCCCAAGACTGCGTTGAGACTCGTCCATCATCTCATGAAGGGTAAGAAGGACGACACGCGGCGCCTCGCTCGGGCCATGGTTGAGCTCGCCGACCGTGTTCGGTCCTGCGACGTTTGTGGGAACTTCTCGGAGGACGCGCTCTGTGAGATTTGCTCGAATCCTCGGCGTGACCAGGGTATCTTGTGCGTCGTGGAAGAGGCCTATGAAGTTGGAGCCATTGAACGAACTGGCCAATTCCGGGGGCTTTTCCATGTTTTGGGAGGACGGTTGTCTCCGTTGGACGGCATTGGCCCGGACGAGCTGCACATGGATTCTCTTCTCGCGCGCATTCGGGACGTTGAGGGAAGGGTGCGGGAAGTGATTGTTGCGACGAATTCCAGCGTCGAGGGTGAGGCGACGGCGGTGTATCTTGAACAAGAGATCCGACCCCTGGGGCCGACAGTCACGCGCCTGGCGCGCGGTATCCCTGTTGGAAGTGACCTAGAATACGTGGATGGGACGACCATCGCCCAGGCGCTGGCCGGACGGAGGGAGATGTGACGATGAACAAGAAGCTTCGGACCGCCGGCATCACGGTGATCGCGGCTGCGGTCGCGGGTGCTTTGGCCGCGCTTATCGTTCGTGACCAAATCAACCGGCACCAACGAGATCTCTTCAGCCCGCGAGCGTTGAAGCGGCTTGCTGCCTTGGGACATATGGGCAAAGAGCCTGCCAATGTGGACACGATCTGCCTGCTCCGCGACTTCGTGGCCTGGGAGCCAAGGAGACTCTTGCGCGAGCGGGCCCGAGCGATCGTGATGCGGATGGAGAACGAGGTGGCCCAAGTGGCCTAATGCTGGACATCTTGCCCCTTCGCCAAGCGAGACCGACCTTGTTCCCCTCCAGCGACTGTCGCCTGTTGCAGCCGGTGGTTCCAACGTTAGCTTGTGGCCGCCTAGTGCTGCGTGGCTTGTGTCGTGCTGCACCCCTTCGAACCGTACAGCGGGAGAGGTAGCGTCGACCGATGTCGATGATCAACTACGCCTCGCGCGAGATCAACTGCAAGGATGAGCTCCGTGCGCAGATCAACCCCATGGGGTTGCCGGACTTTGAGGGCGTGGCTATCGAGGGGAAGGGTGTTTTTGAAACTCTCTCCTGTGTGAGCAAGCTGGTCATAAAAGCACTTACCTGATTCTCCCGCCGGGGCCAGCGCTTGACTGAAAATCGCTTCACGCTCCCCAACGTCATCACGGTCGGTCGAATCATGGCAGCGCCGGCGGTTGCAATGATGGCGTTGTCACCGGACGTCGCCACTCGTTTTTGGGCGTTCGTGTTTTTCGTGCTTGCAGCCCTGTCTGACGTCTGGGACGGATACCTCGCACGACGCTACGACTTGATCACCGACGTGGGGAAGTTGCTTGACCCGCTCGCCGACAAGTTGCTCTTGGCGGCGACCTTCATACCGTTCTTTATTATCTCGAACCGGGGCGGGGAGGCCGATCTGATCCCTGGATTGGGCGCGATGCCTATTTGGATTCTAGTCGTCATCTTCGGGCGAGAGATCTTCATCACTGCGTTCCGTAGCTACGCAGCTGGCCGAGGGGTCGTAATCGCGGCTGGGAAGTCAGGCAAACAGAAGTCACTTCTGCAGTCGTTGTTCATGGGCGGACTCCTCCTTTGGTATCCCCTCAGGCTTGTGGCGGAAACCCGTGGCTGGGACGGCCCCGTGTGGTCCATCTGGTTTCGGTTTCAGGCCACGTGGATCGGGCTCACGTTGTCGCTGGCGATCGTGATGACCATCTACTCCATGCTGGACTACCTATGGTCTTACCGATCTCTGATGGGCCTCCGGAATTAACCGCGGGCTTCGGAGATTCAGGTGGATAAGCTTCAATTAGGCTCAGCCTGGGGGTCCTGTGGCGTCCGGCCTCGGTGACTTGCGCACCGTAGTCATCTCAGTCGGTAACGAACTGCTTTTCGGATCGACTGTGGACACGAACTCGGCATGGCTCGGACGGGAGCTTGCCGCGCTCGGCCTTCCGGTCTCCAGGCGATATACCGTCCGCGACGACGCGGACGAAATTCGAGCTGCGGTTGCGGCCGGGATGAGCTGCTCGGAATTGGTGCTCGTGACCGGCGGGCTAGGGCCCACGCACGATGACATCACGCGTGGCACCGTGTCCGAGATGTTGGGGCTTCCGCTCAAGGTCGATCCGGGGCGCCTTCTTCAGCTTCAGGAACGCTTCCGTCAGCGGGGCTACGATGTGCTCCCGGAGGCCAACCGAAGTCAGGCAGAGATTCCGGAGGGCGCTTGCGTTCTCGACAACCCTCTGGGCACCGCCCCGGGGCTGGCCATGGAAAGCGACGGAGTCCTTCTCGTCTTGCTCCCAGGGGTGCCACGGGAAATGAGGGCGATCTTCGGCGGGGACCTTGGTGCGTTGTTGCGGGATCGTTTCTCCGGTCGCCTGGCCCCGGTAGTGCACCGAATGCTCCACACCACGGGGGTCCCTGAGTCAAAGCTGGCCGAGGTGATCCGTGCGGCATTTCCGGACCCAGCTGCTTACCTGGGTGACGGCATGTCGATGGCGTTTTTGCCGGACCTGCGTGGTGTGGACCTGCGCCTGAGCGTTGCCCACGCGTCGGCGGGCGAAGCGGAGTCCGCCTTGAATCGGGCGGAGTCCGCCCTGGCCCCGCTGGTTGCGCCCTGGCGATTCGACTCCGAAAGCGGCGACCTTGCTGAGGCCGTGCTTGTGGCTCTAAGGCGGGGGCGGAACACGTTGGCGGTGGCGGAGAGCTGCACCGCTGGGATCGTTTCTACGCGACTGACCGAACACGCAGGCTCGTCGGATGTTTTTGTGGGGGGGGTGGTGGCCTACTCCAATGGGGTGAAGCAGGCGCTCCTCGGGGTGACGACCGTTGCGCTCGAGTCCGGTGGAGCCGTCTCCGAGGTCGTTGCCCAGCAAATGGCGCTCGGGGTGCGCGAGGCGGTGGGGGCGGATGTCGGGGTCGCCATCACAGGAATCGCGGGTCCGGGCGGGGGATCGCAGGAGAAGCCGATAGGGACAGTTTGGTTAGCGGTTTCGACGGACGGCGGCGTTCGGACTGAATGCGTTCTTTTCACGGGCGACCGTGAGGCTGTGCGTGAACGTGCGGCCCAGGCCGCCCTATCGCTGGTTCTTGCATCCGTGGGCCACCCTTCTTCCCGACACTGAACGCGGCACGCCGGCTGTTGTATCTTCTACGCCGCAGCGTGAACCCAAAAAAACAAAACCATGACGGAATCCGTACCGAACAACAAAGAAGCCGACTTCGACGAGAGCGAAGAGATCGTCTCCGAGGACGCGCAGGCGGAGGTGCTCGAGAAGAGTACTGATTCAGCTGCAGAGCAGGATGCGGACGAGGGGAGTGAGGGTGCCGCGCACGCCGAATTCCAGAAGAAGTACGACGAGGTCACCGACCGACACCTGAGACTGGCTGCCGAATTCAACAATTTTCGCCGTCGGACGGAACAAGAACGCTTGGAAGCATGGTCGCGGGCCCAGTCGGACCTGGCTGCCAAGTTCCTTGACCTCTTGGACGACCTTCAGCGGGTCGCTGGACTTGACCTGAGTAACGCCACAGTCGAGACCATCATGGAAGGGATCGACCTGGTGGAGCGGAAGTTCAGCCGTGTCCTGACGGACGCGGGTATTGAGGCCATCGATCCGCTCGGTGAGGCCTTTGATCCCGAACGGATGGAAGCGGTGATGCGGGTGCCAGCGGAGTCTGATGAAGACGATGACAAGGTCGCTGCGGTCTTTCAGAAGGGGTATTCACTTAAGGGTATTCTCGTCCGGCCGGCCCGGGTGAGCGTGCACAAGCACGAGTAGGGTCGACACAAATGGGGGCTCCGAAGAAGGACTTCTATGAGATTCTCGGTGTGGCTGACAAGGCCACACCTGGCGAGATTAAGAAGGCGTACCGGAAACTCGCCAAGCAATTTCACCCGGACGCCAATCACGGCGATCCCAAGGCTTCTGATCGCTTCAAAGGAATCGGCGAGGCCTATTCGGTCCTGAGCGACCCGGCCAAGCGCAAGCAATACGACCAGATGCGTCGATTGGGGTCCTTTGGCTTTGGACCGGGTCGACCTGCTCGGGGCGGGGGTCATACGCGGAGCGCCGGCGAGGACCCAAACTTCTCGTTCGACGATCTCCAGGGTGGTTTCGGAAACATCTCGGACCTCTTCAGCTCACTGTTCGACAATCTCGGAAAGAAGGGGCCTGGACCGCAGAAGAAGAGCGTCCGTGCCAAGGGCCAAAACGTTGAGTATGTGGTCGAAATCCCTTTCCTCACCGCCGTCCGGGGAGGAATGGTTTCAGTAGAGGTCTCGATCACCGAGGACTGCGCTACCTGCGGCGGGGCGGGCGCCTCACCCGGTACCAACCTCCGTACCTGCAGCGAATGCAAGGGGACCGGCCACGTGTCCTTTGGACAGGGAGGGTTTGCGGTCAAGCGGCCGTGCCCGGCGTGTTTCGGGCGGGGCATGATCCCTGAGGCGCCCTGCCAGTCCTGCTCAGGGCGAGGCGCGGTGCGGCAGCAGCGTAAGCTCCAAATTAACGTTGCGCCTGGAGCTGACACCGGATCGAAGGTTCGGTTGTCAGGTCAGGGTGAACGCGGGAAGAGCGGGGGCCCTGCCGGAGACCTGATCCTTACCTATAAGGTGCAGCCCCATCGGTTCTTCAGGAGGGAGGGGCTCGATATCCATGTGTCGGTGCCGATCAACATTGTGCAGGCGACGCTGGGGTCGAAGATCCGAGTACGCACGGTCAGCGACAAGAAGGTCGTGCTCCGGATTCCCAAGGGCACGCAGTCCGGCACAAAATTCAGAGTTCGTGGCCAAGGGGTAGAGAAGGGCGAACGGCGAGGGGATCAGTACGTGGAGGTTTCGGTCGAGGTGCCCGACGAACTCAGCGACGACGAGCGCCAGGCCATGGAAGAGTTCGGTGAGGCCTCCGGTCTAAAGCACTAGGCTGCGTTGGAAGCACGATCGGCCCGCGGGTCCGCTCCGGGGCTAGATCGACGCCCGCGTATAACCCCGTGCGATTCGACCGCCGCCGATCACGCGTGCGTCAGCATCGAAGAGCACCGCGGACTGTCCTGGGCTGATTGCCGCCTCGGGTGCCTCCAGGGCCAGGACCAGGCTCTCGTCCAGTCGAGAGACGACGGCAGGAACGGCCTCGGAACGGTATCGGAGTTGGACGACGACGCTGCTCCCCACAAGTGGGGCCGCAGCCAACCAGTTAAGTTGGCTGATTTCGACCGTGTCTTCGAACAATTCGTCGCGCGTCCCGATTACGACTTCTCGGGTTGTGGGCCGAACCTCCAAGACAAAGAGCGATTCAGGGAATCCGCCCCCGAGTCCCTTTCGCTGACCGACTGTGAAGCCCGCGTAGCCACCGTGTTCACCCACTACACTTCCGTCCCGCCGCACCAGCGGACCCGGTTCGAGCGCGGGGTGGACGTCGCCCAGACGCTTCTTCAGGAGATCCCGATAGTCGCCTGTGGGTACAAAACAAATCTCCTGCGACTCCGGCTTGTCGGCGGTGATCAACTCCAGCGCCCGCGCCTGGGCCCGGACCTCCGTCTTGGTCAAATCACCAAGGGGGAAGAGGAGCTTTGGCAGGATCTCCTTGGGCATGGCCCACAGGAAGTACGACTGGTCCTTGTCAGGGTCGAGTCCCCGCAGCAACGCTGACCCACCGTCTGAGTGACGAACACGGACGTAATGACCGGACGCAATCTGGTCGCAGCCGAGGGCCCGCCCCCGCGCCAGAAGCTCTTTGAACTTTGTCTTGCTGTTGCAGTTGACGCACGGATTCGGAGTGCGTCCGACGGCGTACTCTTGGACGAAATCATCGATTACGTCTCGGGTGAAGTCCTCCTCCACGTCGAAGACATAGTGCGGGATGTCGAGAGCAGCTGCGACCCTTTTGGCATCAAGAATGCCGTCGAGGCCGCAACACGTCTTGGAGTGCGACGGCGTCTCGGAGTAGCAATACGTTTTCATGGTGACACCGACCACGTCGTGGCCAGCTTCGACCAAGAGGGCGGCGGCGACCGAAGAATCGACCCCCCCGGACATCGCTACGAGAATGCGGCTCATGCCGCGCCGTCCAGGCCACGCAGACGTGATACGATCCGAGTGAGAACGTCGGCTGCGCGATCTACGTCGATCTGGTCGCTCGTTCGCCCTAGTGAGAAGCGCACCGTCGCCCTCGGATCGTCCGCGCCGTAGAGCGCCGAGATGACGTGGCTGCCTGCAGTGCTGCCGCTCGCGCAAGCAGAGCCGCCCGACGCCGCGAGGCCCTCCAAGTCCAACGCCATGAGAAGAGCTTGCCCGTCCACATCTTCAACACCCAGGCTGGAGATGTGCGGGGCACGGACTGCCGATCCCCCATTGATGCGGACCCCGTCCAGGCCGGCGAGCACTCGGGCTTCCAGTCGGTCCCGAAGGGCACGGAGTCGCTCCGATTCGACGGCCTGCTCGTCAACGACAAGCCTCATTGCGGCTGCCAAGCCAACGGCGCCCGCGACGTCTTCAGTGCCTGGGCGCAGGGCGCGTTCCTGACCTCCGCCAAACAGCAGCGGAGCGACGGTCGTTCCGGTGCGGGCGAAAAGCAGACCTGTCCCTTTCGGGCCGTAGATCTTGTGCCCGGTGGCAGACAATAAGTGCACCGGTGCGTCGACCACCGACACCGGAACCTTCCCGATCGCCTGAACCGCGTCGGTGTGGAGCGTGCCACCGGCAGCTTCCACACGCCGAGCGATTTCGGCCACAGGAAGCATGATTCCCGTCTCGTTGTTGACCCACATGACGGACACGACGGCCGCGCCGGCCTCCAGGGCCGCATCCAGAGCGTCAAGATCGACCTGTCCGGCCTCCGAGACGCCCAAGACAACGCGTCGCACCTCTCCGCCTCTTTCCGCACTCACAGCGGCGTCCTGCACCGCGTGGTGCTCGATTGCGGACACAATCAGCGTGGGGGTTGTGCCTGAAGCGGCATGTAGCGCTCTGCATCGCCCGAGAATCGCGAGGTTGTCCGACTCTGTTCCGCCCCTCGTGAAGAACACTTCAGAGGGCTTCGCCCCCAGAGCGCTCGCCGCTGTGGCCCGGGCCGCGGCCAGGCCCTCCGCGGCTCGCCGACCCCACCTATGCAAACTGGAAGGGTTCCCGAAGTCGTCCGACAAGTACGGGAGCATCGCCGCGCGGACCTCATCACGCATCGGAGTCGTAGCGGCGTAGTCGAGATAGACGGGGTGCATGTGGGTGTGTTGTGTGTTTGTGGGCTGGACTTGGGTTCCTAAGGTAACGGGCGCGGTGGGCGGGAGCCCACATCGCGCTCCCTACCTCGCGAGGGCGCTCGGCTCGGTTCGGAACCTGTCAACGACAATGGGACACTCTTGGGGATCAATTAGAGAGCAATTTTCTGTGTAGAGGTGGATGGGATGGGCGGGTT
>ERZ890510.617-NODE-617-length-27488-cov-19.038421_pt1 | contig 27488 bp, 27 predicted proteins | sample MGYA00521265_ERZ890510 | MGnify/ENA primary metagenome ERZ890510 (study PRJEB32303, sample SAMEA104408624) | aquatic metagenome | biome: Brackish water; feature: Chemocline; material: water | place: Baltic Sea | collected 2014-10-26T21:54:00 | depth 110 m ... | reverse complement strand
GAGTGTTGGGCAGGCAGTCCGAGAGATCGGTGTCACCGACCACACTTATTATCGGGGGCGACGGTATCAGTCGTAACGATCTCGGTTTCCATGCTACGCTCCATGTGTTGGCAATTTGACGGCGCATGCAAGGCGTTCCTTGCCCGCATATTTTCCAGAATACCAACCCACAATTTGCGAGAGTGTCGGAGCAGATAGTTGACGATTAGTGCGATAGGAAAGATCGATTTCAACGCCGATATCGGTGAGTCGTTTGCCGGATATGTACTCGGGCTCGACAGCGAAATCGTGAAGTACATCACCTCTGCGAATATTGCGACCGGTTTTCATGCGGGTGACCCCGATTGGATGGCGAAAACGGTGAATCTTGCGATTGAGAACGGCGTTGGCATAGGCGCCCATCCGGCATATCCAGATCTCGCCGGGTTTGGTCGTCGCAACATGGATCTCACGCCCAGTGAGGTTCAAAACGCCGTTACCTATCAGATAGGTGCACTCGCAGCTTTCACTCCAGATCGAAAGTTGCAACATGTGAAACCACACGGAGCGCTGTACAACACCGCGGTACGTGATGAAGCAGTGGCAGGCGCGATAGTGGCCGCAATCAAGGCGTTCGATCCTGAATTAATTCACGTGGTGTTGGCAGGGTCTAAGTGGGAATCGATCGCTAGAGCACAGGGCGTACGAGTGGCGCGTGAGTGCTACGCAGATCGTGCTGTGACCGCCGACGGAACACTGGTTCCACGCTCGCAACCGGGCGCGGTCATTCATGACCCCAAACAAGTTGTGGAAAGGTCGCTCAAGCTTGCGACCGAAGGCAAAGTGACCGCGATTGACGGCACTGAAATCGACTTCTCAGCCGATTCGATATGTTTGCACGGCGACACCGCGGGGGCGGTCGAGTTAGCTGCTGCCGTAAGGGGTGCGCTCGAAACTGAAGGAGTGGAGATTACGTCGATGAGTAAGCTCATCGCTGGTATTGGTCAAACTCAGTAGGATGGCACCGAGAGAAGATTCAGACACCACGTACCCACGGCTCGTTCCAGCCGGCGATTCGGCCATTGTCATCGAGCTAGGGTCTGAGATCGATCCGAATGTGAACGATCAGGTTTATAGCCTCTTGAAGACGGTCGAAGCAGCAGACATCGAAGCGGTTCGAGAACTTGTGCCGACCTATCGCTCTCTGTTGGTAAGTTACGACCCATTAGTGTCGAGATTTGCTGATATGAACGAGCGGTTAGCGGAGTTGGTCGAACGTTCCACGGCTGAGGTAAATCAGGAACCAGAGGAAGCTCGCATCGTCGAATTGCCAGTTGTTTATGGCGGTGATGATGGCCCAGATCTTGAGTCGCTTGCCGAGCACGTGAACTTATCTGTTCAAGAAGTAGTCGATATTCATTCGGGTATCGACTACCGCGTTTACATGATCGGATTCGCCGCAGGCTTTCCTTATCTGGGTGGGTTAGATCAAAGAATAGCGATGCCTCGACTAAAAACACCTCGCGTGAACGTTCCTGCCGGATCAGTTGGAATAGCTGAATCTCAGACGGGGGTTTATCCGAACGCCAGCCCTGGCGGATGGCAATTGATCGGTAGGACGCTGGCACAGCTATTTGATGTGAGCAGCCCAGCGCCGTCGTTGATTACTCCCGGTTCTAAAGTGCGTTTCGTACCGGTGAAGTCTCATGACCAGTAACCTGCAACGAACCATACGAATCGTTCAGCCTGGGCCTATGACGCTGGTGCAGGATCGAGGTAGATTCGGATTCCAACAGCTTGGAGTGTCGGCATCGGGGGCTGTTGATATCGACGCTCTCGACACGGGGAATCTGCTCGTTGGAAACAACCCGAATGCTGCCTGCCTTGAAGTGATGCTAGGCGGACTGGAGCTTGAGTTTTCAGGTTCCTCGGTTATTTCAGTCACTGGCGCCGAATCTGATGTAACCATCGACGGTGTGCCGATTTCACTGGGCATTTCGTACTTTTTGCATTCAGATGCCCGGCTTGAACTTGGTATAGCAACTGGCGGTCTGCGAACGTACATCGCAGTTGCGGGTGGCATCGATGTTGCGCAAACCCTAGGCTCACGATCAACCCACATTGCCTCAAAAATTGGCGGGGTCGATGGACGTTCGTTGGTCGTGGGAGATGTGTTGAACATTGGTGAATCAGGCCGCGCTGCCGCCTCAGGATTACAGCTCGCAGGTGAGTCAACGAGTTCATCCGATGGAAATATTAACGTTCGTATCGTGCTCGGTCCGCAGGATGATGAATTCTCGGACGCCGGCATTGCATCGCTCTTGAACTCCATCTACGTTGTTTCAGACCAATCTAATCGTCAGGGGCTGCGACTCGATGGGCCGGTGATCGAATCGAAGTCCGGTCGTTACGACATTGTTTCCGACGCGGTAGTAAACGGTTCGATCCAAGTACCAGGCGATGGAAAACCCATCATCCTTCTTGCTGATCGCCAGACGACCGGTGGTTACGCCAAGATCGCCACAGTTGCGACCGTGGATTTACCTCAGCTTGGGCAAGCGGCTCCCGGTACTAGCATAACTTTTACCGCGATTACGGTCGAAGAATCTCAAGAGTTACTTGCTGCGAGAAGTGAACGATACACACCAAAAAATCTTGCCAGTATTGTCGACCAAATATCGCTTAAGGTGGACGGTGAAGACGTTACGGTAGGCGTGGCCGAGAACGGTGCGAGTGCATTAGCTGAGGTTGATGGCAACACGTACCCGATTTCGGTCGATGAATATACCCCCGCTGAGTAGGGAGTCTTTGTTAGAATCAGCCATCGTATTTTTCGATGATGACCGTATTCGCACCAGTTTGTGAGCGGTTTAGGGAGCATTAACACGTTCGATCAAGATCTGCTAAACGACGGGTTGACGCTGAGTCTTATTGGCATGGGCATTGTGTTTGCCGTGCTTGCGATTCTCGCACTGTCGATTAAAGGCATCAGTCTGCTCGATAGACAGCCGACCCCAAAGGCTACAGTTACTGCAGCTGAATCGGCGGTTCCAACAACTGTGACTGTTCCTGCTTCGGCCTCTGACGGCAAAATCACAGGTCAGCAAGTTGCAGCTATCGCTGTAGCACTCGCTTTATCTGAGCCAAAAAAATATTCGATAGGTCCGGCTATATCCAGAGCTGGCAGCACTGCTGGATCATGGTTGCAAAGCGGAAGAATGCGGGTACTTGGATCCGGTTCATCCGGCGCTCGGGAGAGGCGCAATTAGTGGCTACTAAGAATTACAAAATTACGATTGCAGGCCAGACGTACGACGTCGAGGTTGGCGACATTTCAACGTCTCCAGTGGAAGTATCGGTCGACGGTACTACCTATGTGGTCGAAGTTCCCGATTCGGCAACGCCGATTGCTCCCGCCACCCCTTCTATCAGAGCGCCAAAAACGGTAACTCCCGCTCCGCAAGCTATCTCTCGACCGGCTGTTCCCACATCTGGTGGAGACGGAGTTGTTCGTTCGCCGATGCCCGGCAAGATCATCAGCGTAAGCGTCGCTGTTGGAGATGCTGTTACTAAGGGTCAGCCAATCATGATCCTTGAATCTATGAAAATGGAAAACACGATTGCTTCACCAATAGACGGTACCGTTTCGGCTGTATTGGTCGCTGCGGGTGACGCAGTTCAGCACGGTCAGACACTGGCCGAGATCGCACAGGCTTAGTCTCTATGTCGACGGAGTTCGCTGCACTCTGGGAAGGCTTCACGGCGATAGGCGAAGAACCTCGCATGATCATCATGTGGGCGATCGCAGGTGCGCTGCTGTACGTTGGTATCGCCAAGAAAAAAGAACCTTTATTGCTGGTTCCGATTTCGATGGGAATTTTGTTCGCTAATCTTCCGCTTGGCGAATTCATTCGCGAAGGCGGCAACGGCGAACCTGCAGGGCTTCTCAAAACGTTCCAGAGCGTTGGTATGGAAACCGATATCTTCCCGTTGTTGATCTTCCTTGGTGTAGGTGCTGCTACTGACTTCAGCCCGATGCTATCGAATCCGAAAACGCTGTTGCTTGGGGCAGGTGCTCAGGCGGGTGTTTTCGTAGCGCTTCTAGGAGCATTGCTACTAGGAATGACTGATTACTTCGAGTTCGGGCTTCTAGAAGCGTCATCGATCGGAATCATCGGTGGTGCTGATGGTCCGACAACTATTTTTATCGCCACTCGAATGCGTGAACTAGGTGAATCGCTGCCGAACGTTGATGTACGAGATATAGTCGGGGCCACGGCGGTTGCAGCTTATTCGTACATGGCTCTAGTTCCGATAATTCAGCCGCCAATTATCAAGCTGCTTACCACTAAGAAAGAACGCCTAATTCGAATGGAATACTCGGCAACGCCGGTTTCCAAGCGAACTCAGGTTTTGTTCCCCGTTCTGACAACGATCATGATCAGTGTTTTGGTGCCTTCGGCTTCGCCGCTAATCGGAATGCTCATGCTCGGTAACCTCATCAAGGTTTCGGGCGTGGTGCCTCGACTCGCCGACGTTACTGAAAATTCGTTGATGAACGTGGTGATCATTCTGCTGGGACTAGCGGTGGGATCGACAATGCCCGCACACATCTTCTTACAGCCGGAAACGATCGGTATATTCCTACTTGGTCTGTTCGCATTCATTACTGCAACCGTCGCCGGAATTCTGCTTGCCAAGTTGATGAACCTTGTAAGCAAGGATCAGATTAATCCGATGATTGGTGCAGCCGGAGTTTCGGCGGTTCCGATGGCGGCGAGAGTTGTGCAAGATATGGGTCAAAAAGAAGACCCAGAGAACTTCTTGTTGATGCACGCAATGGGTCCTAACGTTGCCGGCGTAATCGGAACGGCCACCGTCGCCGGTGTTCTGCTCGCTGTTGTTGAGACGATGCTTTAGGCGTTTGCTTTGACGATGATGCGAACGTAGCTTCATGCTGAATTTCAGCTCGTAACGCTGCTTCTTCTGTTGCGTTCCCGCGGGAGTGATGCGAATATCCGCGTCATATATGAACAACACCCGTCTGTTCAGGTGTTCAAGTTTGCCGTCATCTACTGTTTGGAGATTCCGAAACATGCCAGATCGCTCAATGAAGGGTGTATACCCAATCCTCTCTGCCCCGATTAACGAAAAGGGTCAGCTAGTGATGGACGACCTCGAAAATCAGGTCGAATGGATGATTGGCAAAGGCGTTCACGGTCTTGGAATTGCGGTTGCCACTGAGATCTACAAGTTCACTGAAGCAGAGCGTGACCTCATTCTCAGTACGGTAGTTCGAATAGCGAACGGTCGAGTCAAGGTTGTGATGAATACTGGTGGCGAGGGCACAGACGTAGCCATCGCATACTCAAAACGTGCGGAAGAACTAGGTGCCGATGCATTGATGATTCGGCCTACTTCGTTCATTCCTGTCGCAGCTTCGGAAAATATCGAATACTTCGGCAAAATCGCTGAATCGGTTTCGCTTCCTATCTTCCTACAGGATCAGAACACTGCTCCAGTACCGCCAGCGATGGCAATGGCATGTGCCAAGCGCCACGAGAATCTTTGCTACATCAAAGTCGAAACTCCTCCGACGATCCCAAGAATGGGTGAGACGCAAAAACTGGCCGAGGGAACTGGTCTGGTTCTGTTCGGTGGTGCAGGGGGTGCGTTCGCAGTTGAAGAGTTCAAACGAGGCTCGGTCGGAACCATGCCAGGCTCGACCTTGCCCGATATGTTCGTTCGCGTTTGGGATGCTTTCCAAGCTGGCGATGAAGACACAGCGAACGCCGAAATGCGACGACACGCTGCATTGTTTGGAATGCTGGCTCAGGGCCAAGGGTTCGCCAACTGGATTTACAAGCACATCATGGTTCGACGTGGAGTATTTTCACCGGGATCTGATTTCGCTCGCCACCCAGGGCTGAAACCTGACACCGAGCATTTCAAGGAAATCGATAGCCTGCTCGAAAGCCTCGATCTCATCGGTAAATAATTCTGGTTGATCGATCTGTTGCACGTCCGCTGGGCGCGGATAGAATCGAATCCTCTACAGATTAGTTTGCAAAGAAGACAAAGTGCCTGAATTCGAGTCTGAACCCTCCGACTGCCCCTCCGACTGTCGCCGCCGCTTAGGCGATCTATCGGTAAATCTGACCATGCCTAGTTTCGGAGTGGCGGACTAATGGGCGACGGGCTGACGACTCTTGCGCTGGCTGGAGCTGATCTATCTGGAGTCGAACTGACCGGACTGGCGATCATGTCGTTGATCGTTGGTGTAGTTGGCGGGATCGTCGGAATCGCCCTCGGGGTCATTCGACTACCAGTCATGACGGCCATCGGGGTCGATCCGTTCATTGCTGCAAGCACCAATCTTTTCGTTAGCGTGCTCGGCTCGTTTGCGGGCTCATGGCCTGCGATTCTTCAACGTCGAATCGTTTTCCGAATTGTGCTCGTCATCGGAATTCCGGCAATTGCTGGGTCGTTCATTGGAGGACTGTACGCCGACCTCGTTTCACGAACAGTTCTGCTGACCATCGTTGCGTTGTTGCTCGTTTGGTCAGCTGCGATGATGATTCTTCGCGCCACATCTGAACTACGAGGAAAAGCTGTATCGCACAAGAAATCTAACGATGATCCGAGTGTGGGCAGAGGCGATCTCAACCGAAAGACAATCGCTCGTGAGAGCGTTCTCGGTTTCGGAATAGGGCTCATCGGGGGTGCCGTTGGCTTGGCACTTGGTGTACTTCGCATGCCGGCGTTGATCCACGTGCTTAAGATGAGACCGTCGCTCGCAGCAGGTACGAACCTAGCATTGACGATACTCGTTGGGTCATCAGGGTTCACCGGGCACCTTATTCGAGGGCGAGTCGACTGGCTTCTCGTTTCGGTAATCGGAATACCAGCGATGATCGGTATGTTTGCGGGCTCTCGAATGAGCGGAAATGTCGACCCGACGAAGCTCCGATTGGTAGTCGGTCTCGTGCTGCTCGCGGTTTCTCCGTTGGTCTTCTACGACGCGTTCTGGGGCTAGTTCGCCTCAAACAGCTCCCCGTAGTTCGCCTGATCGCACCTATAATCCGCTGACTATGGCAATGCTTCCCGGAACATCGTTCGTCTCTGTACTCCAAGCAGAATCTCCACTCCAGCTAGTGGGCGTCACAAACGCCTATCACGCTGTGATGGCGAAAGCCGCTGGCTTCAACGCACTATATTTATCGGGATCAGGCGTAGCCACAGCCTCGTATGGACTCCCCGATCTAGGAATGACCACACTCGACAACGTGCTCGAAGACGTTCGTCGAATTACCGCTGCTTCAGAACTGCCATTGTTGGTCGATGTCGACACTGGTTGGGGCGGAGCGTTCATGATCGCTCGAACGATGAAAGAGATGGCGCGTGCGGGGGGGGCCGGAGTTCACATCGAAGATCAGGTTCAGGCAAAACGGTGCGGGCACAGACCAGGCAAGCAGATCGTGTCGACATCTGAGATGTGCGATCGTCTCAAAGCCGCTGCTGATGCTAAAGCGTACGACGATTTCGTACTAATGGCACGAACCGATGCTATCGCCAATGAAGGCGTCGACGCAGCGATTGAACGATCGGTGGCGTACGTCGAAGCAGGTGCTGACATGATCTTCGCCGAGGCAGTGACTGAGTTGGGCGACTTCCGAAGATTCAAAGACGCTGTGGGCGTTCCGGTTCTCGCAAACCTCACCGAATTTGGCCAAACTCCGGCGTTCACGATCGAGGAACTGGGCAGCATAGGTGTCGATATCGCCCTCTATCCGTTGACGGCGTTCCGGGCTGCGAATAAAGCGGCAGAAAACGCTCTGAGAGAGATTCGAGGCGCTGGTACACAGAAGGCGATCATCGGCGATCTGCAAACGCGAGATGAACTGTACGAATATCTCGAATATCACACTTACGAATCGAAACTGGACAAGCTTTTCGAAGCCGAGTCCGAACACGAATCGGCAAACTAGGTTTACCAACAGGAATTATCGAAATGACATCATCAGGATTGAACGGGGTTACGGCGGGGTCTTCGGGGATTTCGACGGTTGGACAAGAGGATGTTGGACTCACTTATCGCGGCTATTCGATCACCGATCTAGCCGCCAATTCAACATTCGAAGAAGTCGCCTATTTGCTTATCTACGGTAAATTACCGGGTCAGAGAGAGCTCGACGCCTACAAGAAAAAACTTGCTGGATTACGGTCGCTTCCTGATGCGCTCAAGACTTTGCTAGAAGCATTGCCTGCTGCAAGCCACCCCATGGATGTTCTGCGAACTGGTACATCCCTTTTAGGGACTTTAGAGACTGAAGGACAGGGTGGTCGCACGGCCGTCGCCATCGGAGATCGCCTCACTGCCAGCTTCGGATCGATGTTGGCGTACTGGTATCGATTTCACTCTCGCAACGAACGAATCGAAACGGAGTCAGACGAGGAAACCGTTGCCGGTCACTTCCTCAGTTTAATGTCGGGTAAACCCGCAGATCCGCTGAAGCGAAAAGCACTCGATACGACATTGATTTTGTACGCCGAGCATGAGTTCAATGCTTCGACGTTTACTGCACGGGTAATCACCTCGACACTGAGCGATACATACTCGGCAATAGCGGGTGCCATAGGCGCTTTGCGAGGTCCGCTTCATGGCGGGGCGAACGAGGCTGCGATGGAGTTGGTTTCATCTTTTGATTCACCACAAGATGCCGAGAAGTCGATGGTTCACATGCTGGCAGCAAAACGACTCATAATGGGTTTCGGTCACCGGGTCTACAAGAATGGCGACCCCCGATCTCCGATCGTAAAACAGCTTGCGAAAGAACTGTCTGAAGCTGCTGGCAATACGTCTTACTTCGACATTTCTGAAAAGATCGAAGCCGTAATGATGCGAAAAAAGGGCATGCACCCGAATCTCGATTTCTACGCAGCGACTGCCTACCACATGTGCGGCATTCCAACTGCAATGTTCACGCCGGTCTTTGTGATCGCTCGAACTTCAGGCTGGATAGCCCACGTGATTGAGCAACGGGCGGACAATAAGCTAATTCGTCCGTTATCGGACTACACCGGTCCCGCTGCGCGTCCGTACGTGAGCGTAGAGGAGCGGGGATAGTGGCAGCACAGGCTCGACAAACTGATTCGGTAATCGCCACGATCGCTGATTATGCGGTCAACTACAATCCAGATTCGGTTCTTGCCCTCGACACGGCTCGTCTAACGCTAATGGATTCAATTGGCTGTGCATTGCTTGCGATGGATTACACAGCTTGCACGAAGCTGCTGGGTCCTGACGTTGAAGGGACGACTGTTCCAAACGGAGCACGGGTGATGGGCACACGATTTCAACTCGACCCGGTGAAGGCTGCATTCGATACTGGCGCCGCAATACGTTGGCTCGATTTCAACGACACTTGGCTTGCCGCTGAGTGGGGGCATCCGTCGGATAACTTTGGTGCGATTTTGACTATGGCCGATCACCTGAGCCGGATTGCCAAGTCGGAATCCAATCGACCAATGTCCGTCCTAGATGTCCTCGAATACGCTATTAAGGCTTATGAGATTCAGGGAGTGTTGGCTCTTCAGAATTCGTTCAACCGCGTTGGTATAGATCATGTGTTGTTGGTGAAGGTCGCTTCGACGGCAGTGATTACTGCGATGTTGGGCGGCGACGTTACGCAGGTTGAGAACGCTGTATCGAACGCGTGGCTCGACGCTACTTTGCGGACGTATCGCCATGCGCCAAACACTGGCTCTCGCAAGTCGTGGGCGGCGGGTGATGCGCTTGGCAGAGCTGTTCGCTTTAGCTTGAACGCGATGGCTGATGAGATGGGTTATCCATCGGCCCTAACGGCTCCCGGATGGGGATTTCAGGACGTTTGGTTCAAGGGACAAGAAATCACCCTTGAACGCGAACTCGATGCATACGTGATGGAGAACATTCTGTTCAAAGTCTCGTTCCCTGCAGAATTTCATGCTCAAACAGCGGTTGAGGCGGCATTTGAACTTCACACGGAGGTTTCTTCGCGGCTGGACGATATCGAAGAAATAGTGATCACAACACAAGAATCTGCACTTCGTATCATCGATAAAACTGGACCACTGAACAATCCTGCAGACCGAGATCACTGCATTCAGTACATGACTGCCATTGGTTTGCTGAAAGGGTCGCTCACCGCTGATGACTACGAAGACGAAGTGGCGGATGATCCGCGTGTTGATGAACTAAGAGACAAGATGGTGATGAAGCACGATCAGCGATTCACGGATGAGTATCTCGATGCCGACAAGCGTTCGATAGCCAATGCAGTACAAGTGCGGTTCAAGGATGGATCGATGACAGAAAATGTGGTCGTCGAATATCCGATTGGCCACCGTCTTCGACGTGAAGACTCGAAGCCACTATTGCTCGACAAGTTCCGCACCAATGTAGCGACTCAATTGGACACGGCCACGGTCGAGAGACTGGTTGATCTGTTCACGGATCAGCAAGCACTCGAGTCGATGGCTGTCGATGAGCTAATGGATTTGTTGGTTCCTTCGAGCGATTAGTTACACCACAAACCGCTCGGTCTGGTGCTAATCTTTTCAACTGTTTGCGACTTCGGGATTTAGTTGGTTACCAACTACGTAATCACGAATCCATATGGCAAACGATGATCTGTACTTAAGAAACGAAAGCACTCAGGAAATATGGCTAAGACTACCGGTAGTGATCTTCTAATTAGCGCATTACGAGCTGAGGGTGTTGATACCGTCTTTGGCATCGCTGGAGACCACATTCTGCACATGCTCGACACGATGTTCGATGCACCGCTGCGGATGGTCGACTTTCGGCACGAATCAGGTGCTGCCCACGCTGCTGATTCTTATTCGAGGATTCTGAAAAAGGGTGGAGTCATGCTTTCGACTACCCCTGGTCACGCCAACGCTTTGCCTGCGCTCGCGAATGCAATGCACTCCGAGGCGCCGTTGATCAATATTGCTGGCTCCGCCGAATCGGCGAACACGGGTCGAGGTGCGATGCAAGAGTTCGATCAGATCGGTGCTGCACGACATATCACCAAGGGTGCTTGGGACGTGCCGACTGCTGCTCGTATTCCAGAATATGTTGCACTAGCCTTTAGAACTGCTTTGAGCGGTCGGCAGGGTCCGGTTCATCTCACGATTCCGCACGACTTCCAGATGGCTGAAGTCGACGATGCAGAAGCCGCCCGATACGCACCAAATGAGTATGGAACGCCTTTGAATGTTCTTGGAGATCCTGCTCAGATCGAGCGTGCGCTTGATGTTCTCAACTCTGCGCAACGACCAGTAATTTTCGCCGGGTCATCGGCAGGGGCTACGGCATTACCTGCCGAAGTTCAGCGACTCGTCGAGACGTTGCGCATTCCATTCTTCTCGGAAGACTCGGCAAGGGCGTTGATTCCAGATTCGCACGAGTATTCGATGGGACTCGGCTACCAGCCATTGAACCTCACGGTGCGAAACGTTAGCGATGCCGACGTGGTGCTGATGCTGGGTAAGAAGCTTGACTACACGAACGGATTTGGCGGAAATCCACCGTTTGCTGCCGATGTGAAGTTTGTCGTTGTCGATCCTTCACCGGCTCAGGTGGCTCGTGCCAGAACAGCTGCTGTTGGAATCGTTGGTGATGTTGGGACGATCGTTACTCAAATGGCAGATGCCGCGAAAAAACGAACTTGGACAGAGCGAACTGAGTGGGTTACACGACTGCGAACGGCGTTTGACGAGTGGCATGAAAGTCTCGTCGAGCTTGGCAAAGTCGAAAACCCAATGCACCCAATGCACGTTTCGAACACGCTTCAGAAATTCATCGATGATGACACCCACGTGACTTTCGACGGTGGTGACTATTGCCATTTCTTGCGTGCTTCGATCAAGCGTGATGATCCTTACAGATTCCACAACGTGTCGAGCTTCGGCATGATTGGTGTCGCTTTGCCTTACGCACTCGGCGCGCAGGTTGCCCTTCCCGACAGCAAGGCGGTTCTTGTGAATGGTGACGGCTCGCTAGGGTTCAATGGCATGGAGATCGATACGATGGTTCGCCACAACTTGCCGGTGAAGATGATGGTAGGTAACAACTCGATTTGGGGCATAGATTGGCAGATTCAGAAAGGTCTGTACGGTCGACCGGTCTGGACCGATCTACTGCCGACTCGTTACGACATTATGGCTCAGGGTCTAGGCGCTTACGGTGAGCACGTCACGAAGGCTGAAGACCTCGAAGGAGCGATGAAGCGTGCGTTCGATCACGATGGTCCAGCACTTTTGAACATTGATATTGAGCAAGTTATTAGCCCGGTTGCCGAGGCTGCTATAAGTCGCAAGACCGGGTCGCACGGATAGGTCTATGTAGAAACGGTGAGGTAGTGAAATGCTTCTAGAAAAATACTTTTATAGTGAGAGTAATGTCGAGAAGCGTGAGCTTCTTCCCGGTGTTTAGGCCCGACTAATGTGGGGCGAGAACATCATGATGGGCATTATCGATATTAACCCCGGTACCGAGGTTCCTGAGCACTCGCACCCTCACGAACAGTGCGGCAGGGTGCTCGAAGGAGCGGCGTGGTTCTACGTCGGTGACTCGAAACAACTGTTGGTTGCTGGCGATCACTACGTCATTCCAGGTGATGTTCCACACCGTGTGATTGCGACCGAAAACGGGTGCACTGCACTCGATATATGGTCGCCAATTCGCGAAGAGTACATATCCGAGGATATCGGCTTCTTTGGCGGCTAGGTGACGTTCTCACACCCAACTCAGCGCATAGGACTCGTGAGCTGAGTTTTTAAGTCATATACTTGATCGCTGTTTGACCGACAAATCGCGCCGTTGCACGGCAGTTTCGATAGCACATCTCATGATCCAATCACCTTCAATCATCTACACATGGACCGACGAAGCACCTGCGCTTGCTACGCATGCGTTCCTGAAAGTAATTCGGGCGTTTGTGAAGACGGCTGGTGTGGAAGTTGAAACACGTGATATTTCGCTTGCAGCGCGAGTGCTAGCGCAGTTCCCTGAAGTGCTTGGTAAAGATGCTGTAGAAGACGATCTCGCTGATTTGGGTCGGCTTGTTGAGCTTCCTGAAGCGAATATCATTAAGCTTCCGAATATTTCTGCATCGACTCCTCAGATGAAGGCGTGTATCGCTGAACTGCAGTCTCTAGGGTTCGCTATCCCTGATTATCCGGACGATCCGGGCACAGACGCTGAACGTGACGCGAAAGCGCGATACGGCAAGGCAATGGGTAGTGCCGTGAACCCTGTTCTGCGACAGGGCAATTCTGACCGTCGTGCACCAAAGGCTGTGAAGGACTTTGCGCAGGCGAATCCACCCCGTGCAAGCGAATGGCCAGCCGACTCGAAAACTCACGTTGCGACTATGTCGGACGGAGATTTCTTCCACAATGAAAAGTCGATCACGTTAGCTGCCGACACCGTTGCGAAGATTGAGCACGTTTCAAAGACTGGCAAAACGACGACACTGGTGCAGTCGCTTCCATTGCTGGCGGACGAAGTGCTCGACGCTACCTTCATGAGCCAGAAAGCACTTGTGAGCTTCTTCAGCGCACAGGTCAAAGACGCTAAAGATCAGAACGTGCTCTACTCACTTCACCTCAAGGCGACCATGATGAAGGTGTCCGACCCGATCATCTTCGGTCACGGTGTGCGCACATATTTCTCAACCCTATTTGCCAATCACGAACCAGAGATCAATGAGCTAGGAGCCAATCCGAACAACGGTCTTGGCGATGTATTGAACAAGCTATCGGGTCTGATTCGAGATCCTGAAGGCACGATTCTTTCTGATCTCGAACACGACTTCGCTAATGGCCCTAGCATTGCGATGGTTGATTCTGGCAAGGGAATCACGAACTTGCACGTGCCGAGCGATGTGATCATCGATGCTTCGATGCCGCCGATGATTCGAGATTCCGGCAGGATGTGGAATAAAGACAACGAGCTTCAAGATGTGAAAGCGGTTATTCCTGACTCCACATACGCGGGTATCTACGATGTGACCGTTCGGGATTGCCAGGCTCACGGAAAACTCGACCCTGCAATTATGGGCAGCGTGCCAAACGTTGGGCTGATGGCTCAGAAGGCCGAAGAGTACGGATCGCACGACAAGACGTTTGAGATGGCTTCTGCTGGAACTGTTCGTATCGTTGATTCCTCGGGTGCGGTGCTTCTTTCGCACGACGTTGAACAGGGTGACATTTGGCGTGCTTGCCAGACTAAAGATATTGCCATTCGCGACTGGGTGAAGCTCGCAGTTCGTCGAGGTCATGCAACAGGTGTGCCGGTCATCTTCTGGCTCGACAGCACACGCGGACATGATGCCGAAGTTATCGCCAAGGTCGAAAAATACCTTGTCGATGAAGATACCGATGGGCTTGAAATTCAGATTCTGACGCCTGAAGACGCAATGCAGTTATCTCTCGACCGAATTCGACGGGGTGAGGACACGATTTCGGTAACAGGAAACGTGCTGCGCGATTATCTAACTGACTTGTTCCCAATTCTTGAGATTGGAACCAGTGCTCGAATGCTTTCCGTAGTTCCTCTGTTGAATGGTGGTGGCTTGTTCGAAACTGGTGCTGGTGGCTCTGCACCGAAGCACGTGCAGCAGTTCCAACAAGAAGGACATCTCCGATGGGACTCACTTGGCGAGTACATGGCTCTGGCGGCGTCGCTGGAGCACTTGAGTGAGCAGTTCGACAATGTGGGCGCTGGTGTTCTTGGGAACGCTCTTGATGCGGCTACGGGTCAATATCTACAGAACGGTCGAATTCCTTCACGCAAGGTGAACGAGATGGACAACCGTGGTTCGACGTTCTACCTGACGCTGTACTGGGCGCAGGCGCTTGCTTCGCAGTCAGACGACGCCGATATCGCAAAACGATTCGGCCTGGTTGCTTCCGCAATGGCTGAGAACGAAGCGAAGATCATCGCCGAGCTTGATGCGTCGCAGGGTTCAGCAATGGAACTCGGTGGCTACTACAAGGGCGATCTTGAGTTGCTGACCGCTGCAATGTGCCCGAGCGAAACGCTTAACTCTATTCTCGAAGGCGTTTAGGGTACTTGCTGCCAAGGCGGTCTAAATTGTGATCAAAAAGAGTCGAGCATATTGCTCGACTCTTTTCGTTAACCGGATTTTCAACTGAAGTATTCGGTTCGGATATGATGCAGTCGAACTCAGCGGCGAGCGATTCGAGGAGACTGACATTAATATTTCCAACATCGGCAGATCAGATCACTTCTGAGTGGTTGTCCTCAGCATTTGAAGCAAGTGGTGAGGCACCGTTTCCTGTTTCCGTGCATTCGATTGAAGTGTTTCCTGAGGGCCTATCGGCCACTGGCACGCTGGCACGGGTGTTCGTGAGCTATCCCGGTGTTGAACAAGGCCCCGCAACGCTCATAGCCAAATTGCCTGATCCTGAAAAGGCTAATCAGGCAAATGCAGCGACTTACGAACGAGAGATAACTGTCTATCGCGAGCTGGGCGCCGATGTTGGTGTTCGTGTGCCGACAATGTACTTCGGCGCTAGTGCTAGTAACTCGGCAATTATGTTGCTCGAAGATCTGAGTCCGGCGGTGCCAGGTGACTCAACGACTGGATGCAGTTTCGATGAAGCGGTGGCTGGGGCGAGAAGATCGGTTCGGCATTGGTCGACTTCGGAACGCCACTCGCTGGAGGTCGCAAGGTGACTCCAACGGGAAGCTCGCCGAGTAACAAAGAGGTCACCGGTTACTCAATTATCGAAGCCGACAGCATCGAGGATGCCGAGGAGATGCTGAAAGGTCACCCTCACCTAGCTTGGGCGGCTGGCTGTGAGATCGAAGTACACGAAGCGTTGGCTGTGCCGGGGATGTAGCTTGGTGGGTAATGGTAAATAAAAAGGGTCGAGCATTTTGCTCGACCCTTTTTATTAGGCTAATCCGTTCGATCCAGAGTGCGAATGCACGATTGGATCTAAACGTTTTTACTTCTTGGTTTCTGCGAACGCTGCGCCGATTTCTTCGAGAGCTGCTTTGAAGGCAACCGCTGCGTCCATGTCGACGTGCTGCTTGACCTGCGAGCCGAGCTTGCAAGCTTCCCAGACCTTGGTGTGAAGGTTAGGGTGCGCAGCTAGGTGCTCTGGCTTGAAATAGTCAGTCCAGATAATCAGAATGTCGTTCTTGGCCTTGGTTGCGTGCTCTTCTTTGACTGCAACGTATCGGTTGAACGAGTTGTTGTCTTGAACGGTTGTCGGTACGCCCATAGCTTCGATAAGCTCGGTCATTCGAATTACGGTCTGTGCTGCCTGAATGGCGTCACGTGGGTCGTATATGCCGCAAGGGATGTCACAATGAGCATCGGCTGTGCCGACTGGGAGTAGCCGGTCGGCAATTCTTGAAATTGTTCGGAACATGAGTTTTCTCCTCGAAAAAGCACTGCTAATTGTGCAGCTCTGGCGGAAAATACAAGCTGCCACAAGTCGTGCCAAAGTTTCCGCTGTCGATATGCCAGACAAATCTAACACGTAGAACCGATATTCTCAGTTGAATTATCTAATAAACCTGCTAATTGAATTTCTGTCAGTTCAATTGATTAAAGTTCGTGGCAAGAGCATGGAGCCTGCTATTGGCGATGGTAGCTGGGTGGTTTTGGCGCGTGCTGGCTTTCGTCGGCGAGAGCCCCAACGGTTCGATGTGGTGCGGTTAGAAGAGCCAGGATTTTCTGGACATTGGATTCTAAAAAGAATTGTTGGATTACCGGGCGAGGAGGTAGCTTTGAAATTCGGTGAGCTGGTCGTGGGTGGTGAGTTGGTTGAGGATTCGTTCGCTTACTGCCCGGATTTTACAGAGAGCCACACGTGGTGGCTTCGATACGATGAGTTCGTAGTGCTGGGTGACAATCGTTCAGCTTCGACTGACAGTCGGAAATTTGGTCCAGTCAAACGGTCGAGTATCCACGGCCGCGTTCGATAGAAATCGTGCTTTAAATGGAAAGACATTGTGACCAATTTCACAAGCTTAATGGCATAATTGTGGTTCTGTCAGAACGTAGGATCGCTGCGGTTTAAAGTTCTTACTCATTTGCTGAGGAGATCTAACAGAGTCCTGCGACACTACCTGCCTATATGGACACCATTCGTTGGATCGACGGTAGAATAATTCTTCATCGGCTGAATCAGTCTGCTAACAATGGTGTACAGCAAAATCTTAAAAGAGTAAGTAAAGAACAATGAGTAACGAAAGCCACGTTGCGAACGCCAACGACAAGCCATCGTCAACGGTGAAGTGCCCGGTGATGCATACTGGCTATCAGTCGGGCGGGGTAACGGCGAACCAGCACTGGTGGCCGAACCAGTTGAATCTTAGTATCCTCCGTCAGAATCATCCCGATGCAGATCCAATGGGCAAGGATTTCGATTATGCAGATGAGTTCAAAGATCTCGACTTCGATGCCATAACGAAGGACGTCGACTCACTGATGACGCAATCGGAGGACTGGTGGCCGGCCGACTACGGACACTATGGGCCCTTTTTCATACGAATGTCGTGGCACGCGGCTGGCACGTATCGCATTGCGGACGGCCGTGGAGGGGGCGGTTCCGGCGCACAGCGCTTCGCTCCGTTGAACAGCTGGCCCGACAACGCCAACCTCGACAAGGCCCGTCGATTGCTTTGGCCTATTAAAAAGAAGTATGGCCGAAAGATTTCGTGGGCCGACCTTCTGATTTTTGCAGGCAATCGCGCCATGGAAACGATGGGCTTAAAGACCTTTGGTTTCGGCGGTGGGCGCGAAGACATCTGGTCACCCGATGATGATGTTTACTGGGGTCCCGAGACCACGTGGCTTGGTGATGAGCGCTGCAGCGGGGACCGGGACTTGGCTAATCCGCTGGCAGCAGTTCAGATGGGGCTGATCTATGTCAACCCTGAGGGCCCGAATGGCGAGCCTAACGCGCTTGCCGCGGCCAAAGACATCCGTATCACTTTCGCTCGAATGGCGATGAACGACGAAGAAACAGTTGCTCTGATCGCGGGTGGGCATACGTTCGGTAAGGCCCATGGCGCATCGAATGCCGGAGATTTCGTCGGCCCGGAGCCAGAGGGTGCAGGCCTTCAGGCCCAGGGTCTTGGTTGGGTTAACAGTTTTGGTAGCGGCAAAGGTAGCGACACGTTTACGAGTGGGCTTGAGGGCGCTTGGACCGCCACTCCGGTAACGTGGGACAATAGTTATTTTGAAACTTTGTTCGGCTACGATTGGGACCTGACAAAGAGCAATGGTGGCGCATGGCAGTGGGTTCCGACGGATCCTGATGCCGCGTATCTGGTGCCTGATGCCCATGACTCATCGAAACGGCATTCTCCCATCATGCTTACCACGGACCTCGCTTTGAAGATGGACCCGATATATGAGCGTATCTCGAGGCGCTTCCTCGATAACCCCGACAAGTTCGCTGAGGCTTTTGCCCGGGCTTGGTACAAGCTGCTGCACCGAGACATGGGCCCTGTTTCAAGATACCTAGGGCCGTGGGTACCCGATGAGCAACAGTTGTGGCAGGATCCCGTTCCCACCGTCGACTATGAACTGATTGATGGTACGGATGTCGCGAAACTGAAGACCAGTATCTTCAGATCAGGTCTTTCGATATCCGATTTGGTCTCTACTGCTTGGGCGTCGGCATCGACCTACCGGGATACTGACAAACGCGGGGGTGCGAACGGGGCCAGGATACGAATTGCACCGCAAGCTCAATGGGATGTGAACGTTACCTCGGGAGTATCGCATGTTGTGGAGACTCTCGCGGGTATACAGCAGCAGTTCAATAGCATGCAGATGGGTGGAAAAAAGGTATCGCTTGCCGACCTGATCGTGCTTGGCGGTTGCGCAGCGATCGAGAAGGCGGCGAAGCGGGGTGGCTACGATGTGGAAGTGCCGTTCACGCCTGGGCGCACCGACGCTTCGCAGGAACAGACCGATGCCGATGCATTCGCCCCGCTAGAACCGGTAGCTGATGGGTTCCGAAACTACCTCCAGAATGGCCTTAGCGTCCGGGCGGAGCAGCTGCTAGTTGATAAGGCATTCATGCTTAAATTGTCTGCTCCCGAGATGACAGCACTCGTCGGTGGCATGCGCGTCCTGAAAACTAACGCCGGAGGGTCCAAAAACGGGGTCTTCACTGATCGTCCCGGAACGTTGACCAATGACTTCTTCGTGCACCTGCTCGACATGTCGAATACTTGGATGGCTTTGTCCGACGCCGAAGATGAGTTCGAAGTTCGAGATAGGGTGACTGAGGAGGTGCGGTGGACGGCTAGTCGTGTCGACCTCGTGTTCGGATCAAATTCCGAGCTACGGTCGCTGTCCGAGGTCTTCGCTAGTGACGATGGGCAGGATAAGCTCGTCCGTACTTTCGTGGCTGCATGGGGCAAGGTAATGAACCTCGATCGCTTCGACCTGTAGCCATGACATTGCACGTCTACGTCAACTTCCAAGAGAAAACATAGAATCTCTTTCTTGGATATGAAACTTTTGATAGCAGTAGTCGCTAAATGTATTTAAATCAACGTTAATATAGATCTTTAGAGGATCTACAGTTATCGGTACATATGATCTGTCTCATACTGATTTAATAGCTGTTTATTTAGAGCCGAGTCGGATATCACCGAACTGGGCTCGGTCGCCCTTTTCACTAAAGATAAAAATGTAAGTTACTGCAGAGGCTATACCATCAATGATTGGTCTTTCCCAGTAAACCTACACATCAGCACGTTGCCCATGGACCGATGCAGGTCCGAATGTTCGTCTTGGGTTCATGGTCTACGAACATGAGGAGCCCGATTGTGCGAGCTCCCTATGCGGAATTCCCGCGGTTGTCGATCGCAGTCGCGAAGATTGGGAATACGAGGAATGATGTACCTGAAACCGCTAGTAATCCCGATGTTTCCTGAAACGATTGCCGCTATCGTTACGGCCGGGTTCAGGTGGGTGCCCGTAATACGCCCTATGACGACGATTCCTAAAAATTTTCAAACCCCATTGCCAAGGGCGATCACAATTAGTCCAGTTTTACAAACGGCTTTACAAGTGAAAGGCCAGCAGCCACTGCGGCTCCAACCGCACGGATACCGATGAACACGAATGTAAATGCGTCGATGAATTCAGCGAGTAACCCTCGAACATTATTGCCAGAAATAAGTTCGTTAATTTGTGATCCCTTTTTGTAGCAAGAATTTGGACTTCGAACATATATCATCGCGTGTTCTCGCTCAAAAAAATTGTGGTTAAGACTTAATAGTCTAAGTAGAAATTCAAAAAACCTGTTATAGGTGTATCGAACATAGGAGAAATTATCCTCGGGCAATGAATTTTGACGCCTCGATCGCGCTGTAAGTGATGATGAGATCGGCTCCGGCGCGTTTGATCGAAGTTAGGACTTCCATCATCGCGCGTTCCCTATCGATCCAGCCTGCTTGACCGGCTGCGGCAATCATCGAGTATTCACCGCTGACGTTGTAAGCAGCGAGTGGGGTATCGAATCGCATCGACGCCTCTTTGATTACATCGAGGTAGGCGAGGGCGGGCTTCACCATGATTATGTCGGCGCCTTCTTCGAGATCGGCTTCGACTTCACGCATCGCCTCACGGCCTTGGCTTGGTGCCATTTGGTAGGCGCGGCGGTCGCCAAACTGAGGTGCGGAATCGGCGGCAATCCTGAACGGGCCATAGAACGCTGAAGCGTATTTCGCCGAGTAGCCCATAACTGGAATATCGGAGAAATCGGCTTCGTTGAGTCCTGCCCGAATCGCTGCTACCTGTCCGTCCATCATTGCTGAAGGAGCGACCATGTCAGCTCCCGCTTGAGCATGCGAAACAGCGGCTTGAGCGAGGAGTGGGAGTGTTGCGTCATTGTCGACATCGTTGCCAGCTACGATCCCGCAGTGACCGTGATCGGTGTACTCGCACAGACAGACATCGGTAATTACATATGTTTCTGGTGATGCTTTTTTGATCGCAGCGACGGCTCGTTGAACGGCTTCGTCCGGCGATGCTGCACCCGAGCCGGTTGAGTCTTTGTCGTTGGGAATTCCGAACAACAGAACAGACTTCACTCCGGATTCGGCTGCTCGCAAAGTTTCTTCAACAGCGATATCCACCGACATCTGGTCAATTCCAGGCATTGGTTCGATTGGTGTGCGAACGCCTGATCCGTTGACCACGAATAGTGGGTAGATGAATTCTGAAGCCGAGAGTCGGTTTTCGTTGAGCATGTCGCGCAGCGTGGCACTACGTCGCAGGCGGCGAAGGTGAGGGTATTGGTCGCTGTTCATGTACCTATTATCCCTGTTTTTCGGATGATGCAACGTACGCCAAGATCGCTTTCACGATTCCGGGTATCGATTGCTGGTCGGCTTCGATGTTGTTATTTACGTTGAGCTCTTTGGCGGTGTCTGCAGTAATTGGTCCGATAATTACGGTCTTGCTTGTGTTGATGAGATCGGGGCTGCCGCCGAGTAGGTCGACCAAGTTGCGGACGGTCGATGAACTGGTGAACGTGGTGAAGTCGACGCCTTCTTCGTAGGCGGCTCGTGCTAGATCACCAGTGTCGTTTGGCGATTCGGTTGAGTAAGCGACCACTTCGTCGACGTTTGATCCTAGTTCACGTAGACCGGAAGCGAGGGTTTCTCGTCCGATCTCTGAACGTGGGAAGAGGACGTTCTTTGGCGTGATGCCTTCGGTCTTCAGCAGTTCGACCATAGCACTGGCGAGGTACTGATCGGGAATCGCGTCGGCGTTGATGCCGATTTCGGCGAGAGCCCTAGCGGTGGAAGGTCCGTTCACACCGAACTTGAGATGGGCGAGTGCTCGCGAGTCTATGCCAAGTGATTTCATACGAGCAGCGATTCCGCGGACTGCGTTTGAGCTGGTGAACATCATCCAGTCGTATTTGGCGACGTTCCGGAGTGCTTCGTCGAGTGGCTCGGGATCTCGTACTGGCACAATTTCGATGGTTGGGTATTCGAGCACTTCGGCACCGAGGTCTTCCAGCTGTTTCACAAGCTTGCTTGCCTGTGATCGTGCTCGGGTGACGAGTACTCGCTTGCCGAACAGTGGTCGAGTATCGAACCACGCCATTGCGTCACGAAGTCCGACGACTTCACCGATAACTAGAGAAACTGGTGCTCCGATTCCTGCTTCAACGCCGCGTGCAACGATTTCGCCAATTGGCCCGGTGACTACTCGTTGCTTCGGGGTTGTTCCCCACTGGACGAGTGCGGCGGGTCGGTCGGTTGGCACACCTCGGGAGGTGAGGGCAGCGACGATGTCGTTCATGCCCTTCCAGCCCATCACAAATACGAGAGTTCCTGAGAGTCCTGCGAGGGCGTCCCAGTTAATGGTCGAGTCGGGTTTGTTCGGGTCTTCACTTCCGGTGACGATCGTTAGCGAGGTTGACATTCCGCGCTGTGTCACAGGAATTCCTGCGTAGGCAGGGGCCGCGATGGTCGATGAAATACCGGGAACGACTTCCCACGGAACGCCTGCGGCGGAAAGTTCGAGTGCTTCTTCGCCACCACGACCAAATACGAACGGATCGCCGCCTTTGAGTCGGCAGACGCTGAGCCCACGTAGACCTAGCTCTACGAGCAGTTCATTGATCTCAGTCTGGGTCATTCGGTGGTCGTCTCGACCTTTTCCAGCGTCGTAGAGTTCCGCGTCAGGACGAGCCTGAGCTACGAGATTTGGTGAGGCGAGTCGATCAAAGACCACGGCATCGGCAGTTCGCAGACTTTCGAGTCCTTTGACAGTAATAAGACCAGGGTCGCCGGGTCCTGCTCCGACCAGCAGCACTTTGCCTACCGTAGTGTTGGCGCCTTCGTTTTGGGTAGTGTCTGACATGAGTTAGTTAGAGTTTCCTGCTATGAGCTGTCGTGCGCCTCGTTCTACGAAAAGTTGACCCATTGTCTTGCCGACTTCTTCAGCATTTGAAGCTTCATCGACAAGGCTTTCGCGTATGACCTGCGTGCCATCGGGTGTTGATGCGAAGGCTGAAAATTCGAGTCGTTCGCCTCGTATTTTTGCGTGTGCCGAGACTGATGCTGAGCAACCACCGCCGATTTCGTCCAAAAACGCTCGTTCAGCTGTAACTTCGAGCAATGTTCCCTCGTGATTGAGCTTTACTGCGATAGCTGCAGTCGTTGCATCGTCTGCACGAGTTTCAAGAGCGAGTGCGCCTTGTCCCACGGCTGATACGAAATTAGAGCACGAAAGGTGCTGAGTAATTCGATCCTGAAGACCAAGTCGGTTTAGCCCAGCTGTAGCTAGGATTACGGCGTCTGGACCGCCTGCCACATCGAGTTTGCCGAGCCGGGTTGGAACGTTCCCTCGGAGCGATTCAACGACCAGATCGGGACGTATGTTTTTCACAAGAGCTTGACGTCGTACGCTTCCTGTAGCGATCCTCGAACCGGCGGGAATTTCTTCCAACGTTTCACCGTTTCGACTAATAAATGCGTCACGCGGGTCTTCACGATAAGGCACCGCCGCAAGAGCAAACTCTGGCGGCAACGAAGACGGCATGTCCTTGAGACTGTGCACTGCTATGTCGACTCGATTGTCGAGCAGAGCGGCTTCCAGCTCGCGAACGAATACGCCAACGCCCAGTTCCGAAAGATTCTGACGCTGGTCGATATCCCCGGTCGTTTTGATTACGACGATTTCGAATTCAACTCCAGGATGTTCTTCCTTGAGTGCGTCGACCACGTGGCCAGTCTGCGTAAGAGCTAGTTCGCTTCCGCGTGTTCCGATTTTAATCAAAATTTTAATTTCGCTTTTCGCATCTTAATGCTTGGGTAGTGGTGTTTCTATCCTTTGACAAGAACCAAATGGAGTACATGAAACACAAGCAACACTTGTGATCCCCTCTATTAGATCCGCTTTAGCTTGTTCAGGGTCTAACTTCTCCGCTTTGTCCAACCATTCGGGTGTCATGAACCACTGCCATTTTTCAGGGCAGCAGACGATTTTTTGACTTCGTGTAGTTTTTCTAACATCCGTCAAAATAGGACCCACATTGGCCCATCTCATACATTGACATGAATCTGATGTGATTTCTTCGCGTAATCTTCTTGCTAATGCAGGGCTTGTTCCTGCGGTAGATACGGCTAATGTTATGTCGTTTCTATGAATCAGTGCCGGTGCGATCCAAGTGCAAAGAGGAGTGACATCCATAACGTTGAGCAGAATGTTTCGCTCGGTTGCTTCTTTTGAGACAGCTTCGTTAGTTTCCATTGACGACGTGTCGGCAACGATAACGATCCATGCTCCGGCGAGGTCGCCGGCCTGGTATTTGCGGTTGATCCATTCGATCTCACCGTCATCGGCCTTGGTGCGAAGTCCGTCGGAAATTTCGTCGTCCGGGCTGAACAACTTTACAGTCGCTCCGCATTCGAGCAGGTAGTTAACTTTGCGCTCGCCTTCGTGGGCATCGCCACCAAAGACGATTCCTAAACGTTCTTGCACATCGAGGTACATTCCGTAATAGCGCGGCACAGTGGTCTCCAGATCTGTTTTGGCTTGGTGAGTGGATTCGAGCGGGTGGTTCTAGTGAGATCAGATGATTGGCTGAAGCTCTTCAACTACGAATTCGTCCTCTACGAAGTATCGAACTCGAGTCTTTTTATATTCACGTAGGCTGTAAACGAGCGCCCGCTCGTCCATGCCAGTCGCTTCGGCGATTTCGTTGCCGAAACGTTCACATTCTTCTGCCGATGTGCCGTGAACCATCGTGAAGTGCGAGTATGGCCAGTCGTCGTAGATTGGTCGCTGGTAGCAATGGGTTACTGCTGGGTGCTCAGCCATGATTGTGCCGATTTCTTCGGAACGCTCTTCTGGCACTTTCCAGACGATCATTGCGTTTGATGAGAAGCCGGCGCGTCGGTGGTGCAACACTGCACTGTATCGGCGCATTAGCTTCTGCTCGACTAGTTCGTCGGCTCGGGCGAACATTTCGTCGACGGTCATGCCGAGCTGTTCAGCCATTGCATCGAACGGACGTGACACGGGCGCAAGATCTTCTTGCATCACTTTCACGTAGTCGATGATGTCCTGAGTCACGTCTGGCGAAGATGTGCTTGTCGTTCCCTGGTCGTCGGGTCGGTAGCCTTTTGTGGCGTTGGACTTACCTTTGACCATGTCGAAGTTCACACCAATTTTGAAAAATTTAATCGTCGGGAGAAGTCGGGTAGATGTGGCACCAGTGAGCTTGGCGAGCAGTTCGATATCGCCTTCGAGCGAGCGTTCGGGCGGAACTGCGATTGTGAACCAGAGGTTGAAGTGCCCGTCTCGTTCGTAGTTGTGACTGATTCCGGGGTGACGGTTGAGAAAACGGGCTGCCTTATCGAGCTTGTCTTCAGGGAACTGCATTGCGACAAGCATCGACTGATACTTGAGTTTGCGAGTGTCGAAGATCGCACCGATTTGTCGAACTACGTTCTTTTGTCGGAGTGCACCGATACGGTCGATCACGTCTTGCTCGGTTGTGCCGACGCTTCTAGCGACTGCTTTGTACGGTTCGGCAACCAATGGGAAGGCTGCTTGAATCGTGTTCATGATTTCGCGGTCGATCGGGTCGAATTCTTCGAAAGGCATAGTTTTTGCTGCTCTGTGGGTCGGGCGTTCCTCGATGGTGGGTAGTGAGGAAGGCAGTTGTGGATGCTCTGGTACAAAGTGTATCTCAGAGGTGAGATTATCTGTACCTGACAGATTCACGGAACTTCGTGAAAATTTCGTCTCTAACGCCTAAGTGTGGGCTACCAACAGAAATCTGCAATAAAAATGCATATGGGCTGTTTTAGGGTAAAGATTATGTTTTATCGGAGCTGATGACATCGTTGAAATCAAATCCGATGTTGCCAATGCCGGGGATGATGCATCCGAAATAGATGTTGTGATCGCCGGGTTCCAATTGATCACCGTCGACGTTGATGACGATTTCTTTATTCATCTTTAAACCGAGCGTGTTGTCTTCAGTTACTTGATCGAAAGTAACTTCTGCGCCGTCGTTTTCGAACCATGTCCGTGCCATTGAAATTTCTTGTGATTCGTCGAGCTTGAGAGGCACTAAGCCTATGGCGTATCCGGATCCGAGGGAGTTACGAAGAGTGAAGCTCCAACCTCGCTTGGTGTTTTTTAGGCTGTTTTTTTTTACATAAAGTCGTCGGAGAATGAACGCAGGGACAAGTGGCAACTATCTTCTCGTTTCAGCTTATATTTGGGCACCGATGTGGCCGGTCATTGGTCGATGGTTCCGATCATCCGCTCTTTGTAACGCCATTCAGAATAGAGTTGGTCATAGATCGCCGAGTGTGTTGGGTCGGGTTCGTATTTGACTAGCTCTGATGCTCGTTCGCTCGCGATCTCGGACAATGATGGTCCTCTCCCGATGCTGGCAGCAGCTTGAGAGAACGTGCCTAGATTGGTTGTTTCGCCAGAATCGGAGACTTTGATTTCGCAATCGAGAACGTTAGTGAGAATAGTTCGGAACGATTCTGTTTTCGCCATGTCACCTCCGAGGGAGATGCTAGCGGCGGGACCGCGGAAGCTGTTGAGTCGTTCGATGTTGTATCGAATGGCGAATGCAAAGCTATCGAGGGCTGATCGTGCGATGTCGAATCGATCGGGTGGGGCATTGGTAGCAGGAATCGGGAACATCAAACCGCCCATTCGTTCGGTGATGTTCGATGAATGAACAAGACTCGGACCGAGAAATGCGTTGACGCCAGTTGAGCCTGGCTCGAGCCTGCATACTGGCTCGTCGATTGATTCCATGACTTCGACATTGTCGAGTGATCCATATATTAATGAGAGCAGTCATTGGTACGTGGCGTCGGTGTCGCCAGCGTTGCCGTCGAGCATCCATCGATTGCTGACAACGTGTCGCCCCGTGAGAATGGCTCGGGTATCGTCGAATACGGGCAGCTCGGTGACTCGCATGCAGGATGTGTTCCATCCAGAAATAATTCCGATTTCGTTGGATTGATACACACCAAGTCCAATGAGCCCTGATTTGGCGTCGGGTCCACACGCTACGACGGGAGTGTTTGGCGCGATGCCGAGCGTATCGGCGAACACTTTCTTCAACTTACCAACGATGGTTCCGGGCGGGCATGTGGCCGGCAATTGGATGTGCCCGAGATTGAACGCTTGGGTGAGGACGTTGGTCGGGTCGCCAGTTGCGACCATGCCGAACCCCGACTCTACGGCGAGGGTTTCTTCCATTAGGAGCTCACCAGTTAGTTCGAGAATTATCCAGTCGGCGATGCTGCACGCTGTTCGGGTTCGGTCGTAGATTTCGGGTTTATTTGATGCGAACCATTGGAGACGAGCCCATCCAGAAGTTACTACCGGTGCGTGTTCGGTTAGTTCCCAGAGATCAACGAGAGCGTTGGCATCGATCTCTGCGCCTTCTTTTGA
>ERZ890510.614-NODE-614-length-27535-cov-4.887809_pt1 | contig 27535 bp, 22 predicted proteins | sample MGYA00521265_ERZ890510 | MGnify/ENA primary metagenome ERZ890510 (study PRJEB32303, sample SAMEA104408624) | aquatic metagenome | biome: Brackish water; feature: Chemocline; material: water | place: Baltic Sea | collected 2014-10-26T21:54:00 | depth 110 m ... | reverse complement strand
ATATCTGATCGCAGAAATAGTGAATTTACCATAAAAAAGCCATAAGACACTGCCAAAGAACATCCCACTTAGATTTGCATAAATATCCACCAAAGAAGTACCACGGCTACTGATATACATTTGTAAATACTCAATAATAAAGCCAAATAATATAATCAGAGCAAACATGGTCGGCCAGATGGTTTTACTCTTGGATAAATGACAATAACCACTGATAAAAAACGTCAGCAATAACGTGAATATGACATGGTTGATCCATTGACCTTGCGCCTCGTTAGCAGAAGAAGATAGGAGAGTTGCTATAAAACCATTTGGTGGCGCATTGGTAATATTGAAAGGCAATAATGCCCCATAAAGCATGAAAATAAAAAACCCACTAAGAATATATAAAAACACCTTCTTGGCTTGGTGATCTACTTGCTGGCTTGCTTGATCATCACCCATAGATAAAATACCTTTTATAATTACTTTAATAGAAAATAATTTAGTTTATAAAGAATAAGCATATAACACTGATTTATAGGATACATTTTATCGTTATGGATATAAACTCTTTTCAAGAATTTTGGCTAATTGTCACTGATGTCTGGCAAAATGGTGTTTACGGAGTTGATATCGGTAAAATTCTTGCGGCTATTTTAATATTTTTGTTTTTTATGTTAATCCGCCACATGTTTAGCCGTTTTGTCATCAGCAGACTTAAAACCATTGTCAGCAAAACAAAAAACACTATGGATGATGCTGTTATTAATGCCATTGAAAAACCGTTAAGTTTTTTACCTATTGTTATTGGTGTTTTTTGTGCAACCGAAATTCTCAATCTTTCCGCTACCCTCGAAATAGGAGCCTATAATTTAAATCGCTCACTGATTACTTTTAACATTTTTTGGACTTTTTATAAAATAGTTAAGCCAATCAGCGCCACATTTGGCAAATTAAAAGATATCTTCTCAAAAAGTTTGATCGATTGGATGATCAAAGCCATGCGGGGCTTATTCCTCTTTCTTGGCTTTGCCTCCATCTTAGAAATTTGGGGCATTCAAGTTGCCCCCCTTCTTGCGGGACTTGGATTATTTGGTGTTGCGGTGGCCCTAGGCGCTCAAGATTTATTTAAAAATCTTATTTCTGGATTATTCATTATAGCAGAGCAAAGGTTTCAGCCAGGGGACTGGATTAAAATTGACGGTATCGTTGAGGGTACTGTGGAAAATATCGGTTTTCGTACCACCACAGTGGTTCAATTTGATAAAGCACCCGTTTATGTTCCTAATTCAAAATTATCTGATAATGCCACCATTAATTTCTCCCGCATGAGCCACCGAAGGATTTATTGGAAAATCGGCCTTCTCTATGATACGTCCATTGATCAATTAAAAAATATCCGCCTCCAAATTGAAGAATATATACTGAATAATGATGCCTTTGCCCATCCACCAGAAGTCGCCACCTTTGTCCGTATTGATAGCTTTAACGATAGCTCTATTGATCTGATGCTTTATTGTTTTACAAAGACCACAGATTGGGGCGAATGGCTTGAAATTAAAGAACAGTTAGCTCTTATTATAAAAGACATTATTGCTCAAAATAATAGCGGCTTTGCCTATCCGAGCCAATCACTTTATATTGAAACAATGCCGTCCCAAATTGACAAAAAAGAGGCGGAGCCCTTCCCTCAGGACTAAATCACTCTTTTTCAAAAGCTCTAAATGTATCAGTGAATTTAAGGGGCTTACCTGTTGCTTCTTTTGTTATTTCACCGTTCCACATGGCCATGTGTCCCCGGACCATGGTACCGATCACTTTGCCCGTAAATTGCTGGCCTGCTGATAAATCCCAGCCACAGCCGCTCATCACATCATCATCCTCAAGTATCCATTTTTTCTTTAAATCAATCAATGTAAAATCAGCATCATAGCCCACTGCAAGTCGGCCTTTATTAGCTATATTGAAAATACGTGCTGGGCCAGCGCTTGTTAGGTCCATTAAAGTTTGCAATGAAAAAACACCATTATTAACGTGGTTCAGCATTAAAGGCAGCATGGTTTGAACGGACGGAATGCCGGAAGTGCTTAATGGGTATTGCTGCTCTTTTTGGGCGATTGATTGGGCGTTATGATGGGAACCAAGCATATCAACGATAGCACCGCTGATCGCTTTATATAAACCCAGACGGTTATTTTCTTCGCGGATGGGCGGGTCGGTCTGGGCATAATTACCATAATGGTCGTAACAATCTTCACTAGCAAATGACAAATGTATGGGAGAAACGCTAAGGGTTGCAATATCCTTATTAGCGGCCACCATGGCCATTTCGTTTTCTGTGGAGATATGGGCCAAATGAACCCGCCTTCCCCCAGCCCGGGCAATGGCTAAAATACGCCTTGTTCCATTAAGAGCTACTTTTTGATCACGCCAAACTGCATGTGAGCTGACATGATCTTTTTCAATGAAAGATAGTCGTTGATCAAGTCTTTGTTGATCTTCTGCGTGAACAACGACCCTACGGTCACCATTTTCCATCACTTTTAAGAGGCTTTTATCATCCGTAATGGCCTCTTGATCATTTATGTTAGCCATAGTTAAATAAATACCAGCACAGCCCTCCTGCCGTTCCAATGTGTCAAGTTTATCAATATTGGCTTTGCACGCCTGCTCAAAATAGCCATGATCACACCAGATCTCCTGATTAGTCGCGTCCTTGCTTTTGCTGATAATTGAAGTAACGCCTCCCATCAAAGCCGCCTTTGTACCTGTTTCAACGGTTTCCACTTGGTCAGTGAATTGAAAATCACTATCAATCAGTCCTGGCAATATATGAAGCCCGTCCCCATTGATAATATGGTCCGCCTTAACATCGACAAATTGACCAATGGCAACAATGATGCCATCGCGCACAGCAATATCCGAATTTTCAATGCCTCGGTGTGAAACGCATTTCGCGCCGCGAATGATTAAATCTATACTCACATTTTTTCCTATTTTATCGTGTATTTATCTATCCAGTAAATGAAAACAATGCTAGTTTATAGCAATATTTATCAGAGAAAAAACAAATGATAGAAACTTTCGAATTTATTGAAAACAGGGCCATAATCACTTTAGCAGGCCCAGACCGAAAAAGCCTACTCCAAGGTATTATTACCAATGATATAAATGGATTAAAAGATGATCAAGGACTATATGCAGCTCTATTAAGCCCGCAAGGAAAATTCCTTCATGATTTCTTTTTATTTGAAAAAGATGACATAATCTATTTAGACTGCGAAAAGGCGCGCATGGAGGATTTATTCCGCCGGCTTTTAATGTACCGTTTACGCAGTGCCGTAGAAATTATCGATCAATCTGCAAAATATAATGTCATAACATCAAAAATGCAGATCGAAAATGCCTTCATTTCTTTTAAAGACCCTCGTCATGATGATATGGGATTTCGTGCTATTGTCGAAAAATTACCACAAAACCTATCAAACGATAATGGTTATCATATGCGGCGGATATCCTTGGGAATAGCGGAAGGCACAAATGATTTTATTGTCGATAAATCCACTTTAGGAGAAGGACATTTTGAACAAATCCACGGCCTAGACTTCAATAAAGGCTGTTATGTTGGTCAAGAAGTTACCGCACGTATGAAATATCGAGGCTCTTTGAAAAAAGCTTTATTCCCCGTGAATCTAGCAGGTGATACCCCAGAATTTGGAACACCTATAATAGATGATAATGATGCTAAAGTCGGCCATATAAGATCATCATGCGACCATAAAGCCATTGCTCTTTTTGCTTTAAAAAGCCTGACATTTAATAAAGATTATCATTGCGGTGATATCAAAATCACGCCTTACAAACCCAATTGGATGGAGGATACAGACCATGACTGATATCATTAGGTGTGATTGGTGTGGTAACGATCCTCTGTATAGAGACTATCACGACCAAGAATGGGGCGTTAGTATTTATGATAGTCGCGCCCTTTTTGAAAAATTAATTTTGGATGGGTTTCAAGCAGGCCTTTCATGGATCACCATATTAAAACGAAGAGAAACTTTTATTTCGGCATTTGATCAGTTTGATCCTGAGAAAATCGCGGCCTATAATGATGATGATGTTGAACGATTGATGAATGATAAAGGGATCATCAGAAACCGATTGAAGATAACGTCAACCATTAAAAATGCCAAAATTTATTTAGAGATAGAAAAAGAGGAAAAAGGCGCATTTAGCCGCTTTATTTGGAGCTTCACAGACGGTAAAATCATCAATAATAATTGGACGTCAATGGCAGAAATGCCAACAACAAGCAAGGAAGCTATCGCCATGAGTAAAGCTTTAAAAAAACGTGGTTTTGGATTTTGCGGGCCTACAATATGTTATGCATTCATGCAGGCGGTTGGCATCATCAATGATCATCTAACCAGCTGTCATCGCCACCCTGATAATTTATAATTTAAGCAAATGCGCCGCCGCGCGGTATCGACGTTTCCTTATGAATAGCCGCACTTAAAATAAAACCAAAAGCCATAAGCAGTGTTAGCATTGCCGATCCACCGTATGATACCAATGGTAACGGCACACCTACGACAGGGACAAGTCCCATAACCATGGCAATGTTAATGAACATATAAAGGAAGAACGTAAAAACCATACCCAATATCAGCAAGCGGCCAAACTGGCTTTTTACGCTCATACTGACAATTATCGCATAAGCGAGTAATATAAAATAAAGCCCTAACAAAGTAAGCCCTCCGATCAGTCCTAATTCCTCAGCAATGACCGTAAAAATAAAATCTGTGTGTTTTTCTGGTAAAAAATTTAGCTGGCTTTGAGTTCCTTGAATAAAGCCTTTACCGTAGATACCGCCTGAACCCAAAGCAATTTTTGATTGGATAATATGATAACCAGCACCAAGGGGGTCTTTTTCCGGATCTAAAAATGTCAGAACACGTTGTTTTTGATAAGGCTTTAAGAATTGCCATGCGCCGTAGGCTGCTGGAATAAGGGCAATTAAACTGGCAACAAAAAGCCACATTCTAACGCCGGCGGCGAATAATAAGGCAATGCCGCCTAATACTATCAAAATAGTTGTTCCCAAATCAGGTTGGCGTAAAACCAGTACCACTGGCAATATGATGAGGATTATTGGTTTAATCAGGCTCCTTAATTGGGTGGTTTCATCATCGGTCAGACAATGAAAATACCGAGCCAGTGCCATGACAAGAGCAATTTTTATTAATTCTGATGGTTGGAAATTCATAAAACCAAGGTCTAGCCAACGTTGAGAGCCTTTACCAATTTCTCCCATTATATCAACAATCAAAAGCAAACCAAGAGCCACAGCATAAAAAGGATAGGCCAGAAACATCCAAACCCGAATATCAACCATAGCAACCATAATCATCAAAATAAGGCCAATGATAAAACGAATGAATTGATTTTTTGCCCAAGGATCAACACTACCGCCCGCAACAGAATAAAGCATGGCAAAACCAAAACTTGCCACCAGTATAATGACAAGGACAATAAACCAGTTAAGGTCAAAAAATTTCTGACTTAATGATTTTTTTTTGCTGCTGCCAATTCGAGTGGAATATTGCATTATATGATGGTCTCCGCGTTTCTTTTTTTATCATTATTAATGACAAATTCTAGTACATCACGGGCAATAGGCGATGCGGTCGAAGAACCACCACCACCATGTTCTACAATCACACAAATCGAAAATTTTGGATTTTCCACAGGGCCGTAACCTACAAATAACGCATGATCCCTTTCGATCCATGGTTTTTCGTTGTTTTTAAGGACCCTTGTTTGACGTTCCGCGGTACTGATCCGTCTTACCTGTGTGGTTCCCGTTTTGCCACCTAATTTATAATTTTTATTACGGCTTCGATGTGAAAATGCAGTGCCGCGAGGATGGTTATAAACATCATTCATACCTTGAAGTATAATTTTTAAATTTTTCTCTGATATGCCAATATCATTAGACATAGATAACGGGTCATCATCACTAAAAATTTTCGGCTCCACCGCTTTACCGCCATTTACCATGCGTGAGATCATCACACAAAGCTGCAAAGGCGTTGTAGAAACATAGCCCTGACCAATGCCTGCATTGACCGTATCTCCCCCTTGCCAACGCACCCCTTGAGTGCCCATTTTCCACTTATTATTTGGGTTAATCCCTTTGGCTTCGCTCATAATACCAATGTTAAATCTTTCCCCTAAACCAAATCGGGTCGACATTTCATGGATTTTTTCAATACCAACTTCTAAGGCTAATTCATAAAAATAGACATCACAGGATTGAGCCAATGCCTGAATGATATTGATGTGACCATGTCCATTTTTATTCCAACAATGTACTATCCGTTTGCCAATTTTAAAGGTGGAGCCGCAAAATTTAGTTTCCTCAGCTGTGACTATTCCGGCTTCTAATGCGGCGAGTGCCACAATCATTTTAAAGGTTGAGCCTGGTGAATATTGTCCACTTACCGCCTTGTTAATAAGAGGTTTTCTAATATCTTCGCGTAGAGCATCCCATTTTTTCTGGCTAATACCATTATTAAAATCATTAGGATCAAAAGAAGGCGTTGAGGAAAGGGCTAATAAATCACCAGTATGAATATCCATAACAACTACCGCCGCACTTACATCACTTACACGGTTTGCCGCAAATTTTTGAATATCCAGATCAATGGTTAAATTTGTTGTTTCTCCTGAAACGCTATCTTGTCGTGATAATTCGCGAATAACACGGCCAAGCACGTTCACTTCAACTTTACTATTGCCCGCACTGCCGCGTAATTTATCATCAAGAGTTTTTTCAATACCGTTCTTGCCGATTTTAAATTCAGGAAGCTCAAGCAATGGGTCGCCATTGAGTTCATTTTCACTGACAGAACCTACATAACCTACTAAATGGGCGACAAGACCTTTTTCTGGATAATAACGACTTACTCCCATATCCGGCTGAACGCCGGGAAGATCAGGCATATTAACATTGACCTGGGAAAATGTTTCCCAATCCAAATTATTTGCAATATTGATAGGAAGGAATGATCTTTGTTTCTTTGCCGCTTTAAGAACCCGCTTATTTTCATTTTCTGAAATAGGAATATAGTGACCAAGAGACTTAAGAGTTTCTTGTAATTCTTTGGTTTCTTCAGGAATGACATTAACACGGTAATCCGTGGTATTTGTGGCTATTTCACGACCAAAGCGATCGACAATATCGCCTCTTTTCGGGGCAAGTAGACGCATACTAATTCGGTTTTTATCCGCAAGAAGTTCATATTGATTGCGGTTAGTAACTTGCAAATAATACATTCGACCAATAAGCGCAGAAGATAATAACAGCATTCCACCAGAGACAATAGTTGCCCTGCGCGTATACATTTTAAGCTTATTTGCATCCGAAGGATTCATTATTTAATTACTTTTCTAATCAGCCCTAAAATCCATGTAATAATAGGGTAAAAGGCAATCGTTAAAAATATTTGGCCTAATATATCCAAATATGCCAGCAAGGTTTTATAATATAGGGACGTAATCGCCCAGTATAATAAGCCGTAGCCCATAACCAACATTACAAAGACGACCCAGTTAAAGATAAAATCTCTTTCTAAAAACTGTCGCCCCTGAAAAAAAACAAACTGTTGAACAACAATAAGTAAAAGCGGCATTAAACCAATGGGACTTCCCAACAATATATCCTGCAATACTCCCAAGATAAACACAACGACTACGGGCAGCATTCTCGGCTTAAAGACGCTCCAATAATAAACGCCGATTAAGGTCAAAAAAGGCATTATATCACTTATGAGTGAACTTTTATACGGTAGTACCATAATGATCATCAATACTAAAATGCTCAAAGAGGGTAAAACTACTTTTAGTCCATATGATTTCTCTGTTGTTGGTGACATATTGATCATGGCCGACGTTCCGCATCAGGTTTAGGTAAGGTTTCATCATTCGTTGTATTTAATTGGGGAAATGATGCAATTTCATATTCAATAACACTCACATAATTTAAACGATTTAAATTTACCGAAGGTTGAACTTTAATTTCCCCTAAATCTGAAATTTGACTCACATAACCTACGGGTAAATCTGGTGGGTAAATACCGCCCATACCAGAGGTTAATATTTGATCGCCAACGGCCACCCGTTCATCAGTGGGCATAAAATCAATGCGTAATAACGGCGAATTATTGCCCGCCAAAATAATATTGACCCCCGTTTTAGAAAATTTCACTGGAATTCTGCTATTAATATCATTTAAAAGTAAAACGCGCGCCGATTTATTTGCAACATTGATTATTCGTCCAATAACACCCTCTTCATTGACAACCGCATGACCCTTTTTAACCCCTTCATTGCGACCACTATTAATCAACATGCTTTTGAAAAAAGGGCTATTACTATCCGAAACAATTCTTGAGGCCGTAATGGTGGTCAGGGTACCGTCTTTAATTTTAAGGAGGTTTTTCAAACGTATATTATCAATGATAATCTCTGTTGATGTAATAAGCTGTTGTTTTAATTTTGCATTTTCTTCACGCAAAAATTCATTGTCGGAATAGACGATCGCAATACGGCTAACCCAACCAGATAGCCCTTCGGTAGCTTCGCGGGGAATATCAACCACCATGATTGCCGGAACAAATAATTCAAAAATTTGTGCGCGAACTTGTTCAACGACAGTATTCTGACTGCGTCCAAAAATAAGCAAAGCAAGGGATAATATAATAAAGAAGATGGCAGTAAAGCTCTGTCCAAACCTCCTCATCTTTTATCCCTCTCTTTACGAATGCATTCTCTGAGTATTTTAATAGGAATCGCTTAAAACATGTTTTAAGATTTCATCTTCTAACGCACGTCCCGTTCCTAATGCAACGCAAGTAAGTGGTTCCTCAGCAATGATCACGGAAAGACCTGTAGCTTTTCTAAGAACCTTATCTAAATCGCGAAGCAACGCTCCACCGCCCGTAAGAACAATTCCTTTATCAACAATATCCGCTGCCAATTCAGGTGGCGTTTGTTCCAAGGCTACTTTAACACCTTCGATGATGGCGCTAATAGGTTCTGCTAATGCTTCAGAAATCTGTAATTGGTCAATGACGATTTCTTTTGGCACACCATTCATCAAATCACGACCTTTAATTTGCATGGTTTGACCAACACCGTCTTCGGGGGCTGCTGCCGTGCCGATTTCTTTTTTGATACGCTCAGCAGTACTTTCACCAATAAGCAGGTTATGATTTCGGCGAATATAAGCAATAATCGCTTCGTCCATTTTATCACCACCAACCCGCACAGAAGATGAATATACAATGCCGCCAAGCGACAGAACGGCAACTTCACTGGTACCACCACCAATATCAACAATCATCGAACCTGTAGGCTCCGTTACGGGAAGACCTGCACCAATGGCGGCGGCCATTGGCTCTTCAATAAGGAATACACGTCTCGCACCAGCCTCTAAAGCACTATCACGGATCGCTTTACGTTCCACTGGTGTTGAGCCTGACGGGACACAAATAACAATTTGCGGACTAACTAATATACTTCGATTATGAACTCTACGTATAAAGTCCTTAATCATCGCTTCCGCTACTTCGAAATCTGCAATTACACCGTCTCTAAGGGGTCTAATCGCTTCAATATTACCTGGCGTTCTACCCAGCATCAATTTTGCAGCTTCACCAACGGCGAGGACTTCTTTTACACCGTTCGAAGTTTTAAGTGCTACAACTGATGGTTCATTAAGAACAATTCCCCGTCCTTTTACATAAACAAGCGTGTTAGCTGTTCCCAAATCAATAGCCATATCGGATGAGAACATCCCTAGAATTTTTTCAAACATGTATTTTTGCCTAACCCGCATTATGTGCGATTTATAATAATAATTAATTACGCATACATTAGTACGATTGTATTAACATAATATTATCAATAAGTGATAATTAATAAATATATAGTGCTTACTAGCCAGAATTTAAAGGTAATTTTAAGGCAAGTGACAATAAAATATCACTTGCCTTAAATATAGTTAATTTTTAAGCGGTTAATTCTTCTGGTTTGTTTTTCTCTCTTTTAACCAGCAACTTATTAAGCGCACTTAAATAGGCTTTTGCAGAGGCGACCAGAGTATCCGTATGGGCGGCATGACCATTTACGGTTCTACCATTATCAGAAAGACGCACGGTAACTTCTGCTTGGGCATCTGTACCTTTGGTTACAGCGTGAACCTGATAAAGCTCAAGGACAGGCTCGCCTTCAACAAGAGTTTGCAAGGCTAAAAACGCCGCATCAACAGGGCCATTGCCCTCACTATGAACATTGCTAATTTCACCATCGATCAAAAGCTCAAAGGTTGCACTATTAGGCACATCTTTATCGCAGACAAATTTCCAAGACGTAATACGCATGCCGTCAGCATCACGCATACCGACATCAACTATTGAAATAATATCTTCGTCATAAACTATTTTTTTAGCATCGGCCAAATCTTTAAACTGCTCAAAGGCGTTCAAAAATTCGTTATTGCCAAGGACGTAGCCAAGTTCTTTTAATTTTTCACCAAAAGCATGGCGTCCCGAATGTTTCCCCATGACCAAGGTAGATTTACCAAGACCAACGGATTCAGGGGTCATAATTTCATAAGTTCCAGCATTTTTAAGCATCCCATCCTGATGAATTCCACTTTCATGGGCAAAGGCGTTAGCACCAACAATCGCCTTATTATGCTGAACATTAAGGCCCGTCACAGAGGATACTAAATGAGATATCTTAGTGATATTTTCTGTGACAATTCCTGTCTTATAGGGAAGAACGTCCTGACGGGTGCGAAAAGCCATAACAATCTCTTCCAATGCGGCATTACCCGCCCGCTCACCAATACCGTTGATAGTACATTCAATTTGTCGTGCGCCCCCCTCGACCGCGGCGATAGAATTAGCCACAGCAAGACCCAAATCATTATGACAATGAGTTGAGAAGATAGCCTTATCTGAATTTGGCACATTTTCGATAATTTTACGCATCATGCGAGTATATTCTTGCGGTGTGGTATAGCCAACTGTGTCAGGCACATTAATGGTCGTGGCCCCCGCCTTAATGGCAGTTTCAATAGTTTTATAAAGATAGGCTTCTTCCGTGCGAGTACCGTCCTCACAGGACCATTCCACGTCATCACATAAATTACGTGCATAAGCGACGCTTTCTTCGATTTTACCAAGTACCACTTCTGGGCTCATTTGTAATTTATGTTCCATATGAAGCGCACTAGTGGAAATAAAAGTATGTATCCGCGGACGTTTCGCCGCCTTAAGGGATTCCCAAGCCCGATCAATATCTTTAATCGATGCCCGAGCTAGCGAACAAACGACGGTTTCTTTTAAAAGTGCAGAAATTTGCGATATGGCGTTAAAATCACCATTCGAGGCAATAGCAAAGCCGGCCTCAATCACATCAACACCTAATTTTTCAAGTGCTTCTGCTACGCGCAATTTTTCATTCAATGTCATGGAACAACCTGGCGACTGTTCCCCGTCTCTTAATGTGGTATCAAAAATTATTACTCTGTTTTTATCAATAGTCATTGACTTAAGTCCTTCAGATTCAATTAAAATATTCTATCATATTTCCGATCTTTTCACACGAAAAAATATGTCAAAATTCGGCGCTTATAGGATTTTCTCCCCTAAACGCTCGCTGAAATTCAGCTTTAAATGGTAAAGCGTTCAGGGGCGACTAAGTCGACCCAGGGCTAGAATGAGGAGTGAGATGAGCAGAAATGGAGCGGCTAAAAAATCACTTTTAGGCGCTTTGATTAAACCATATATCTTATTTTGGTTGATCATCATATTTCTTTGTCATTAATTGTTGTTGATTTTCTTTTTAACGATAAAAAGTTAATTTGTGAATAAAAAAATATTATTATTTATTTTTTGACGATATCTAATAGTCTTTCTAAGAACCTATCACACGCCATCATTTGCGATATATCTATATATTCATCTGCTTTATGGGCTTGTAAAATACTGCCCGGCCCACAGACCACTGCTGGCACTCCGCCTTTTTGATAAAATATCCCCGCTTCTGTGCCGTATGATACCACATGGGTTGAATTTTGTTCTGCCAAATGTTTAACTAGCACCTCTGCGGGGGAACCCGTTTTTGGAAATAAACACGGAACTTTGGCAAGATAATCAGTTTTAACATCACCGTACTGATCAGATTTTTGACGCATCTTGGGAAGTATGACTTTTTCAATGAAGGCACAGTAACGGTTGTAAATTTCATCTTCATCGCTGCCGGGGATCGGACGATAATCCCATTCTATTTCACAATAATTAGGCGTAATATTTGCTGCAACTCCGCCCTTAATACGCCCCACATGAACGGTGGCATACGGTGGATCAAACCCCTCTACTATTGCTGGGCGATGTCTCATTTCTTCTTGAATATCGTCAATGAAAGTAACTATTTCAGCGGCGTAACTCACAGCGTTAACACCTCTGTCGGTACTGGAATGATTTTCATGGCCGTAAACTTTGGTTAACAAGTGACGGATGCCTTTATGGCTATTAACCACTTTCATAGAGGTGGGCTCCCCAACAATGCAAGCTCGTGGTTTTACCTTTAAATCATTAACGACATCGACCAAGCTATGAACCCCCGTACAACCCGTTTCTTCATCATATGAAAAGGCTAAATAAAGTGGTTCTTTTAATTCTGTCTCTACAAAATCAGGTACTTTAGCAAGAACACAAGCGATAAAACCCTTCATATCACAGGAGCCGCGACCAAATAATTTACCGTCTATTTCAGTCATTTTAAATGGGTCTGTTGCCCAATTTTGTCCTTCGACTGGCACCACATCACTATGACCAGAAAGCATAATACCGCTGATATCTTCAGGGCCTATTATCGCTAAAAGATTAGCTTTTTTCTCAACCTTATCATGAATAAGTCTTACTTTAATGCCGTATGATTTTAAATATTCTTCAACAAAATATATAAAATCCATATTGGATTTTGAACTTGTAGTATCAAAAGCAATGAGCTGATTAAGTAATTCTTGTGAAGTTTGCCTGATCATGAAATATTCCTGTTTATTTTACCCAAAATTTTGGCGAGAAAAGAACGAATACTGCAAAAAGTTCCAATCGGCCAAGTAACATTCCAAAACCCAGTATCTGCAAGAATAACCCCAAGACCATCCACATCAGGCGAAAATCTACCAAGCCCCTCGCTCTTCTTTCATTTTATCCCCTCAAGTTATTCAATGATCCTACGACCGCGAGAAATTCTCGACGGGTTTTTTCATCATCTCGAAAGGCCCCCACCATTCGACTTGTTACCATCGAAACTCCATGTTTATATACGCCCCTTGTGCTCATACATTCATGAGTTGCTTGTATAACAACGCCAACACCATAAGGCTCTAATATTTCCTGAATACAGTCGGCGATCTGTGCCGTCATTTTTTCCTGAACTTGCAATCTTTTAGCATATGTTTCGACGACCCGTGCCAGCTTGCTAATACCAACCACCTTATTTTTTGGAAGATAACCCACATGAACCTTACCTATTATCGGTGCCATATGATGTTCACAATGACTTTCAAAAGGAATATCGCGCAACACCACCATTTCATCGTAACCGCTTACTTCTTCAAAAGTGCGTGATAAATATTCATGGGGGTTTTGATCATAACCATTATAAAATTCATCGTATGATTTAACCACGCGCTTTGGTGTATCAATCAAGCCTTCACGGCTAGGATCTTCCCCTGCATATCTAAGCAACAAACGAACTGCATCCTCGGCCTCTTCGCGGCTTGGTTTATCTTTTGAATTATGATCCACTATATATCCTAATCTTAATGTACTGATCTATCATCTGAGGGAATATCCAACGAAAATGTCGGAATTTCAACATCGAAAGAAGTCCCATCATTGAGTTTCATTTTATAACTCCCTGCCATAAAGCCAGATTCTGTGGTTAGCGGAGCGCCACTTGTATATTCAAACGCTTCCCCAGGGTTAAGAACCGGTTGTTCGCCAACGACCCCTTCCCCTTCAACTTCATGAGTTTTGCCGTTACCATCGGTTATAATCCAATGACGACGTTCAAGCTGTACTGTTTTCTTGCCATGGTTTTCAATTTGAACCTGATATCCCCAGACAAAATGGCTATCTTCCGGCTCAGATTCCTGATCAAGGAAAAATGGCTCCACCGAAACACCAATATCATTGGTGATGCTTTTATATATTTTCTTACCTGTCATTTTTTTCACCTTAATAAAAACCTCTTATAATCACTATATAACTAAGTAAGGTTCGCTATTTTCGCAGCTCTAGCAAAATCTTCTATCAAATCATCCGCATGCTCTAGGCCAACGGAAAGCCGAAGTAGACCCTCTGTGATCCCCATTTCAAGTCGTGCACTTTCTTCAACGGATTTATGCGTTGTACTTGCAGGATGTGTCATTAAACTTTTCGCATCGCCAATATTATTAGAAATATCTGTAATTTCCAAGGCATTAAGAAATTTAAATGCTTGTGCTCGACCCCCCGGCACAAACATTGTAACCACAGAACCACCTGCAGACATCTGTTTCATGGCTAGTTCATGCTGCTTAAAACTTTCAAGAAAGGGATAATTAACCGCCGAAAAAACATTCAAATCAACCAGTGCATTTGCAACTTTGCTGGCATTACTACACATTTTATCAACACGTAAGTCCATAGTTTCCATGCCTTTTAGCATAACCCACGCGTTAAATGGGCTCATATTCGGCCCCGTATGCCTGATGAGAGGAAGAATTTGTTCTTGCATAATTTCTTCGCTGCTAAGAATACATCCACCCAAGCACCGACCTTGACCATCAATATGCTTGGTCGAGGAATAGATCACTATATCAGCGCCCATCTGCATTGGTTTTTGCAATAGCGGCGTTGCAAAAACATTATCAACAACCACAAGGGCGCCATTTTCATGGGCAATGTCGCAAACAAATTGAATATCAACCACGTCCAAAGTGGGGTTTGCGGGTGATTCTAAAAATACGGCCGTGGTATTTGGCCGAAAGGCATTTTTCCATGCCTCGTTATCATCACCGTCCACCAGTGTGGCCTCCACACCGAATTTTGCCAAAATAGTTTCGATAAAAACCCGGCATGATCCAAATAAAGTTTTACTAGAGACAACATGGTCACCCGCTTTTACAATGGAAAGCATAGCAGATGTCATCGCCGCCATACCCGTTGCCGTGGAACGGGCGCTCTCAGCCCCTTCAATTAGAGCCATTTTATCTTCAAACATAGCGCAGGTCGGATTACGAAGACGCGAATAAGTATAGCCTTCTTGATCCCCTTCAAAACGCGCCGCCGCATCTTCTGCACAGTCATAGGCATAACCAGACGTCATAAAGATTGCTTCACTGGTTTCACCAATTTCGCTACGCATGGTGCCACCGCGAACCAGTTGGGTTTGTAAGCGCCATTTTTCTGTGATGTCTCTATTATTACCCGTATTTCTTTTCATCGTATTTTCTTCTATATTTATAATCTCAATATTAAAATAAACGAAACTAGCTAATTACTACAGGAAGCACCACCAAGTACACAAAAAGTTGAGCAAAAGGGATGATTTAAGGAAACATTGTCTTTAGCAGTGATTAAATTGTGGCCCATATTAAATTGCTGATCGTAAGGAAGCAGCGTACAGGACATAATCGAAGGCTCGCTCGTTCCTTTATGCTTGACGATCATTCGTGAAGTGGCGCACATCATATCATTAGGGTTTACTTTTAAAATTTGCCAACATTCATTGGTGATTTCCACCACATCATCATCTTGATCCATTTCAGGAAATAATATCAGTGAAATAGTATCTTTCGCATTAATATTAACATCTAGTTCTTTAAAGAGTTGCGTATATCCTTGGCGCAGTTCACTCTCACCTTCATTATTGAAAGTACGTCCCGCCACATGAATATCAAAACCATTATCAGACAGCCATTTAAGGCCTAATACCATAGGCTGCCAACTTTTATGTCCTCGTTCGCATTGATGGACCTCTTCGCTATAATGATCCACAGAAATTCTAAGGGATAATTGACTAGAAAATTCATTTTTGATGGCTAGTAGCGCCTCTTTATGTCGCATCATAGGGCGCATAGCATTGGTTAAAATGAGCAATTTAAAGCCTCTGCTTAGAATGCTTCTCATTATTTTAAGGATATCAGGGTTCATAAAGGGCTCGCCGCCAGTCAGGCCTATTTCTTGAACGGCAATTTCATGGTCCTTTATCTCATCAAAGTATCTAAGAACTTCATCATGGCTAATATAGACAAGTGCATCATTCTTTGGTGATGAGTTTATATAACAATTGGCACATTCAATATTACATAATGTCCCAGTATTAAACCACAGAGTATCAAGAGACTGTAGTTTAACATGAGCGCGTTTATTGCCGTCGCAGGTCAATTTTGGATCGCAAAATTTTCCCTTTTTTGTATTTAATTTATCCATCATTAAACCATATAGATAAAATATAATCAGGTCACATCATTATATATAAAAATATTGTGAATAAAAATCGGTCACATACCTCTTGAAACTAATATATTTAAACATTATCTATAGTCCGTAAATATTTTTTAACCCTAACGGCCTCATTTTGTGGCCAAAATTGAGAATACATGAATAGTATAATGCGTAACTTTGTTTTTATTTTGACTTTAGTCCCTCTATTGGGGCTCATTTTTCCCACTGTGAATGCTGCTGCGGCGAGTATTACGTCAGATATTATGGAAAATAAAACACTTTCATTTGAGCAAAATAAATCGTTACATAAAAACACAAACGCGCCATTATTAATATTATCTGGTCAATCCATAGATAATATAGATAGTGAAGATCAGATATTTTCTGACTCTTATTATAAATATTCTTACAGAACACTCTTCTTTGAACATTCTCTAAATAATCAATTCGCGATTACTTCTGGTCGTTCTTACCTGCTTGATGAACCCCCCATCTGCTAGAAATTAAGATTACTTAATTGCTATTCAATTTGATGTGCAATGGTTGCTTTAGTGCGCCATAAAGTAATCCTAATGGCTTAAAATCATAAAAATACTCTGAAATGACGTGCATTATGTCTATAATGCAAGAATATTCTGCTCATTCCTTATGCAAGAATGAAACAAGAATATTATGAAAGGAAAATAAAATGGATTTAACAACTCACTGGGTCGGTATAACCGCCATTGTAGTGTTCGTCCTATCATATTCGTTGGTGATCGCCGAGGAATACACACATTTAAAAAAATCTATCCCTGTTATCTTAGGCGCGGGGATTATCTGGGTCATTATTGCTTATGAATATTCCGCCCACCCAACTCACGTAAAGGATGAGGCTATAAAACATTTGCTCGTTGAATTTGGTGAGCTGTTCTTATTTCTTCTTGCCGCAATGACTTATGTAAATTCTATGAATGAACGCGGGGTATTCGATGCGCTGCGATCATGGATCGTGCGACATAATTTTAATTATAGGCAGTTATTTTGGATAACAGGGGCTTTAAGTTTCTTTCTTTCCCCTATCATTGATAATTTAACAACAGCCCTTGTTATGTGCGCGATAATCCTAGCTGTCGGACGCGGCAACAAAAACTTTATTGGCATCTCTTTTGTTAATATTGTTGTTGCCGCAAATGCTGGTGGTGCCTTTAGCCCCTTTGGTGACATTACTACACTTATGGTTTGGCAGACGGGGGTTATCAATTTTTGGACCTTCTTTGCATTATTCCTACCGTCCGTTGTTAATTACATAATTCCGGCAACAATAATGTCTTTTGCCGTCAGTAAAGAAAAACCGCAAATTACTAGCGAAGAAGTAGTTATGCAACGTGGTGCAAGACGGATCATCGGCCTATTCGGCTTGACCATCATTACCGCTGTATCTTTCCATAGCTTCCTTCATATTCCTCCTTTTCTTGGGATGATGGTGGGGCTGGCTTATTTAAAGCTGTTTGGTCATTACTTAAATATTACTCATGCCAAGATGCCTGGTGAAAACCTCGGCCTTGGTGAAATCGACAATCATCGTAAATTTGACAGTTTCCGTGAAATCGCGCGAGCCGAGTGGGATACACTATTATTCTTCTTCGGGGTTATCATGTGCGTCGGTGGCTTAGGATTTATAGGATATCTTGGCCTCGCCTCCAATTATATGTATGTGGAAATGGGCCCGACATTTGCCAATATTATGGTCGGTATACTTTCTGCGATCATTGATAATATCCCGGTTATGGTCGCTGTGTTACAGATGGATATAACCATGGATACCGCGCAATGGCTGCTTGTTACCCTCACCGCTGGTGTTGGTGGTAGCTTGCTATCTATAGGGTCTGCGGCCGGTATTGCCCTTATGGGTCAATCGCGCGGTCAATATACCTTCTTTGGTCATTTAAAATGGACCCCCGTCATTGCCCTTGGCTACGCCGCGAGCATATGGGTGCATTTCTTGGTCAATGATCGTTATATAGGTATCATGCCTTAAGCGTGATAAGATAACATCTTAAAAATAACAAAACCCGCAAGGAACAAATCCTTGCGGGTTTTAATTTATTTAGATTAGCTCTCGCCAATCAATTTTATCAGCTTAGAATCTTTGTCCGAACCGAACACCCATAGTTCTTGGGCGGTTGGTTGCTGTTGTAAAACCAATTGTGCTCGGATATCCCGGATTAAAGCGGGCAATTTGCGCCCGTGTATCGGTCACGTTATCGGCAAATATAGAAGCTGTCCAATTGTCTTTACTAATTCCAACAGACAAGTTCACAAGTGTATAAGCCTTTTGATTTAAACGTTGACTAAGGTCCAAATCATTCCAGCTTTTACCAGTGTGCGATAAGGCTGCTTGGAAATAGGTTGGTATATCATTAATGTCAGTTTCATAACGAGCGATTGCGGTAAATTGAAGAACAGGCACGAATGGCATTCTTGTACCAGTCGGGGCAAGGTCTGGTTTACCAACACCTCGGCTATAAGGATCAGTTAATTTAGCATCATTATAAGATCCAGACACAGAAAGGGTTAGCTCTTCCGTTGCAGCAAAAACCATATCAAATTCGCCTCCGTACGTTCTTGATCCACCAACATTTTGAATGATTGTCAAGTTTGATACTGTGAAGTCCAAAAAGGCGAACTGTACGTCACTCCATTTAATATAATAAAGAGCACCATTAAAGCGTAAGCGATTATCGGCCCATGATGTTTTCCAACCAAATTCATAGTTATTGACTTTATCTGGTTCATAACCGGGAACTCCGTTTACTCTGGCCCGGTTGACCCCACCAGGTCGAAACCCTTGTGAGAAAGTGGCATAAACCATTTTATCATCGTCAATTGTATAGCTGGCGTTTAATTTATAGGTCTGCCCCGATTTTTTCTTTTGATCGTTTAATATTTTGGTATCAAAACAAGGATATTGCGGCGTACCAGCATTATCTTGAACAAAAACACCGCCCACATAAGAGCCTGTGCAATGCCTTAAGAAGCCATTAAAGCCATAGAGTGAATTACGGTATTTATATAATCTAGCACCACCCATTACGGTCAGTTTATCGGTAACATCAAAGCTCACCTCACTGAAGGCGGCCCAATCACGGTCAGTACGAACCTGTTTAGTTAGCCATGTTGTATGGCCCCCTTCAATAACAGAATCCGCTGATTGCATTCCTGGGACTAGCCACTGTAAGTCAAAATCATGGGTTTGTGTTTGATAAAACACACCAGCTATAGCGCGAAGGCGTTTATCTTCTGGTGTTGTAATGCGAAATTCGTGGCTCTGCCTTGTGTATTTATTATCATAATTTGTTAATTGGGTCGGATCGGCACAGGTAACACCATCCGCATTATAATAAAGACAATCATAGCCATAATAACCGACATAACGATTATCAAGATATTCGGCATAATCAATATAATCATCAGTACCAAAATCTTTACGGTTAAGATAGGCCCCCGCATAAACGATACCCAAGCCACCAATATTACCTTCGACTGTTAAGGTCGCCTGATAAAATTCTTCGTCATATTTAATAGGAGCAAACGTTTTGGTATTAAGATCACCAGCATTTTCAGGATCGTGGCTGAATGAGCCTGTGGATTTTTGTTTCTGATAGGTAATGCCCGGTGTCACGACCCAATTTTCATTAATATCCATTTTCAAAAGAGCGCGCATGCCTGTGGTAGAGGTATCATTATAATTTTTTTCAACCAAAGAAGCATTGGTTTTAGTAAAGCCACTGAGAAATGTAATGGAGGCAGGGATATTATCAATATAACCACCGTCTTTCTCATGCCAACCGACCACGCGTAGGGCCATATTATCAGCGACAGGGATATTGGCGAATGCTTCGATTGTGCCGCCCATTTCACCATTCTTAACGGTATTTCCAGCAACATCATAACCGGCGCTAAATTCACCAAGAACAGGTTTGTTGGTGATGATGCGCATGGTACCAGCCTGACTACTAGAGCCAAACAGAGTTCCTTGAGGACCAGATAATGTTTCAATCCGAGCAATATCATACATATGCAGATCTAAAATCTGACCGATCGTAGTAATCGGTTGCTCATCAAGATAAACACCAACACTAGGCATTGAACCTGAATGGTTGCCGTCACCGCCACTTGAAATACCGCGCATATAAATTTGCGCTGATCCTGGACGTGATGAAAGAAAAGACACCGTCGGTAAAAATTGGATATAATCATCAAAGGCATTGATATTGAGATCTTCCATTTGTTTATTACCAAGAACACTCAAAGAAATTGCAACATCTTGCAAATCTGATGTGCGCTTTTGCGCCGTCACGATAATTTCATCTAATGCCGGTGAATTTTCTGCATCTTGGGCAGAGGCTGATTGGATCGCTAAAGAACCACTCATTAATATTGTTGAAGCCAGCAATGCTGGTTTAGTGAATGAATAAATATTTCTCATTTTTATTTCTCTCCCATATCTAACATTGAATCATTATTCTTTTGTAGATATTTGTTAAATTATTAAAGTGAATATGTTCTTTGGTGTATAAATATTCACTTTAAAGGTGTTGACTAAGTTTTTTATTATTACATTAGTGTTATATTCTCAAGGATAAAACATAATAAATCAACCATAAATTTAATGAATGCTGCCATGGAACCAAACTATAAATTAAAATTCACAGCGCAAAAAAATAAAAATAAAAAAAATAGTAACTTATTCAATGACTTATATTAAAAATAGTTTCAATGGCTTATATTAAAAATGGTTGTAAAAATCCTTACTTTCATTAATAATTATAAAAATACAAATTTCTAAAACTGGAAGAATATGACGAAATCAAATAAAGGCGTCCAAGAAGATGTAAAGATCGCTTTGCAAAATGCCGCTAATCTATTAGTGCAGCAGCCGCAAAATGCCGAACAACAGGCGTTGGAAATTCTTAAAATCATGCCTGATTTTGACCCAGTCTTACATATTCTTGCCGCTTCCTACCGCTTCCAAGGGAAATTAGATCAAGCCTTAGAAATTATCGAACCGTTGGCTAAACGCTTGAGCAATGTGGCGCCTATTTGGCTTGAATATGGGATGTGTCTTGGTGACGCGCAGCGCGGTGTTGAGGCGATAAACGCCTTGCGAAAAGCAGGTGAAATTGACCCTAAATCAGCCGAAATATGGCAGGCAATGGCAAGTCAGCTCTATATTGTGGGCGACCATGTCAATAGCCAGAAAGCTTTTGACCACTATCTAAAAATGTTCACCACTGCACCAGATTTTGTTAAAGCGGTACAGGCTTTGCAACAAGGAAAAACAGCACAAGCCGAACAATTAACAAGGGATATTGTAAAAATTCAACCGACCAATGTTGCCGCCTTGAGGCTTTTGGCTGAAATTGGCCTTCAGGTTAATCAATTTAAGGACTCCCAAGGCCTGCTTGAACGCTGTCTTGAACTAGCGCCATACTATCATCATGCACGTCATAATTATGTTATTTCCCTATTGCGTCGCCAAGAACTTGAAGCGGCCATGCAACAGATCGAAATTCTTCTGTCGATAGAGCCTACCAATTCCAATTATCTTGTTCTAAAAGCCGCTATTTTAGTGCGCAAGGGAGACAATCAACCAGCGCTTGCCATTTATAAAAAAGTTTTAAAAGAACATCCAAATCAGGCTAAAGTGCAATTGAGCTATGGCCATACTTTAAAGACAGTCGGCAAACTTGATGAGGCGATAGCCGCTTATCGCAAATGTATTGAAATAAGCCCGAGCACGGGCGAGACTTATTGGAGCCTTGCCAACCTTAAAACCTTTAACTTTAGCGATGATGATGTCAATAATATGCTTGAACAAGTGACACCCGAGGGCGGCGATCCTGATGATCAGGCTCATTTGGCTTTTGCCCTTGGTAAGGCTTATGAAGATCGTAAGAATTATGACAAATCATTTGAATTTTATAAACGTGGCAACGCTATTCGAAGACTTCATCACCGCTATGATCCTAAAATAAATATTTATGATACGGTGCGCCAGATACAATTTTTTAATGAAAAATTTATTGCCGATCATGAGGGTCAAGGCTGCCCATCGCCAGATCCCATATTTGTTGTCGGTTTACCGCGCGCGGGCTCTACTTTAATCGAGCAAATTCTCGCGAGCCACTCTCAAGTGGAAGGAACCGCTGAACTTACCGATATCATTGGCCTATCCCGCCAAATTGGTGATAGAAAAAATGCCAGAACCGTTTCAAAATATCCTGAAATTTTAACACAAATGTCTGACGATGATTTTCGCGAACTTGGTGAAAGTTATATTAAAACCACCCGCATTCAACGGTCTACCTCGCCATATTTTATTGATAAAATGCCCAATAATTTTCAACATATCGGCCTTATTCATTCAATCCTACCGAATGCTAAAATTATCGACGCCCGCCGCCATCCTATGGGCGGCTGCTTTTCCGGCTTTAAACAATTATTTGCCAGAGGCCAGACCTTTACCTACGACTTAACCGATATTGGTCATTATTACCGTGATTATGTCAAACTGATGGACCATTGGGACCAGTTGTTACCAAATCGCGTCCTGCGGGTTCAATATGAAGATATGGTTGCAGACACAGAAAATCAGATACGGCGATTATTGGATTATTGCGGCCTAGAATTTGAGGAAGGTTGCTTGCGTTTTTACGAAACCCAACGCGCCATCCGCACCCCAAGTGCCGAACAAGTACGTCAACCAATTTACACAAAAGGTGTGGAACAATGGCGTAATTATGAGACTCACTTAGATCCGCTCAAAAAAGCACTTGGCCCGCTATTAGAGCGTTATCCTATTGAATAAGTTTGCCGCCTTTGATGACAGCGTCCACATGCTCAAGTAGGGATATATCCTTTAAAACGTCGCCTTTAACGCCGATCATATCCGCATATTTTCCCGGCGAGATTGAACCAATATCCTTCTCTAGCGACATGGCCTGTGCCCCCCATATCGTGGCAGATTTTATCGCCTGCATCGGCGTTAAACCGTACTTTACCATATAGGCCATCTGGCGGGCATTGTCGCCGTGAGGATAAACACCACTATCAGTTCCAAATGCGATATTGATACCCAGTTTAACCGCTTTACTAAAAACCTCACGCTGGGTGTTGGTTGTTTCATCATTTTTTTTCATTATTTCGGCGGGCCAATGTTGCGCTGTACCAACCTCATTTATATAATCACCATTATAAATATCCGCCACCAACCAAGTGCCGCTTTCTTTCATCATGGCCAAACCTTCATCATCCATCAATGATCCATGCTGGATTGAGCGAACCCCTGCCCTTATCGCCATTTTAATACCCTCCGCGCCGTGGGCATGGGCGGTGACATATTTACCGTATTTTGCCGCTTCCTCAACCGCAGCTCTGATTTCTTGTTCGTTAAATTCAGGCTTCCCCGGATCCGTACCCATTGTAAGGACAGCGCCCGTTGCAATCACCTTAATCAAATCCACATTACCAGCAAGTAGCGCGCGCACTCGCGTTCGCACTTGTTGTTGATTATTGGCAACACCGAACCTGAAATCATCTGGAATTTCCACATCTGTGTCTAATCCTGTGACCTCACCCCCACCACCGCTTACGGTGATGTAAGCGCCGGCAACCCACATGCGTGGCCCTTGAACCTTACCTTGATTTATGGCGTCTCTAAGAATGACATCTGTGAAGGCGCGATAACTTCCCACATCAATGACACTGGTGAAACCGGCTTTAAGTGTTTTATCGGCATTTATAACCCCTAAAGCCACATCCTCTTCACGTGAAGAATGTAAGGGAGCTAACACATCTTGGGACTGGATATTACCAAGTAAATGAGTATGACCATCTATCAATCCCGGCAAAATAGTATAATCAGACCAGTCAATGATCGGCACATTATCCATATTATCATTCCAAGGACCGACCTCAATAATTCTATCGCCTTTGACTTTTATCATCTGATTAATCAAAAGCTTGCCAGATATTACATCAATCATTTTTCCTGCGTGGATATAGACCTCATCATTTTGCGATTGAGCCAATGAAGATGATGGCGCCATAATGATCAGACCCGCCATCACAATAGATAAAAATTGTCTCATTCAATATCCTCTTTAGCTAAGTTTATAATGTTGATGTAAAATACTATTCCTACAATTTGATAGGACTTTGTCAACTTAACTTATCACTGGATATGACAATATATAGCCATTTTTCTTTTATATTTCATAGAACTGAAAAATAAATTTAACAAAAATCTTATAAAATATGAAAATAAGATAATTTTATGTTAAATATGAGATGTTTCAATTGAGAACCCCTATGAACGAGATATGACATGCCAACTGAACAAGAAAATAGAATGATGCTACCAGGCAATTCTTCCGAAGGATTGTTGCAGTATGATGATCGCATCACTTTAAATAACGAGGTTCATAGCAGGCCCTTCATTACCATCAACAGTCCTTCACGTTGTACCAATATTGCCATGCTACATGATAGTGGTAGCTTAAATGAAGAATGGTCACATATTAAAAGTCTTTGTCAACAAAGCGGCCTAACTATTTCTGATCAGCCAGAAAATCACTTGATACTCGATTTTACCAACTTTCGTTTAAAGTGGGAAAGGCACACAGAATTCAGCAGCTATACTTTCATACGATCTGGTACTGGCAAATCTCCTTTTAAAAATAATGCCCTTGAGGTTGTCCCCGATAAATGGCTTAACAGTTTGCCCGGAAGAATGATCGTCGGAGTACATATCAGTGTCATCGACAGTGTCAGCGAAGAATATCATTGCCCAGAGGAATTGCTCGAAATATTTGGCACACAAAATATTGTCGGCTCAATAGTATCCGATGGCGGAGCGGGTATTTGGACAGATTTTAGATTGCACGAAGATAGTTTTTCAAGAATTCTCGTCAAAAACATCAATATGAAAGAAAGACAAACAGGCCGATTATTACAACGATTATGGGAAATTGAAAATTACCGTTTACTTGCTTTATTATCATTACCGTTGGCCAACACAGTCGGTGAGAAAACGAGAGAAATAGAAGCTAAGCTCGCACAAAATGTTAGTAAAATGTCGGACGTTCATGATGCCAAAACAGAACAGCGCTTGCTAGAAGGGATAACCAAACTCGCGGCGCAGGTCGAAAAATTATCTGCCGATACGTCATTTCGTTTCAATGCCTCTAAAGCGTATTATTCATTGGTTCTCAATCGGGCAAAAAACATAAAAGAACAAAAAATTGACGGCATTCAACGCATTTCCACATTTATGGATCGTAGGCTTAGCCCCGCTATGCGTACGGTGGAAAGTATGGGTAAAAGAATTGCAATTTTATCCCAGCGTGTTAACCGCGCTAGTAACCTTCTGCAAACTAGGATCAACATAACTCTACAAGCCCAAAATAAAGAATTGTTAAGATCAATGAACCAAAGGGCAAAACTTCAATTAAGACTACAACAAACAGTCGAAGGACTATCGGTGGTTGCCATAAGTTATTATGCGCTTGGTATTATCAATCTGATCGCCGAAGCTGTCGTTAAATTCTGGCCTCTGCTTGAGCCTTCACTGATAACAGCGGTGATGGTACCAATTGTAGTGATTTTTGTTTTCCTTAGTATTCGCCGCATCCATAAAAAAATCAATAAGATATAATGACATAATTCTTAATATGCCAATAGGAGAACCATCATTATGACAGAGGCTTTACATATTATCTGCCCCCATTGTGATGCAACTAATCGCACACCGAATAGTCAACTTAATGACAACCCAAAGTGTGGAAAATGTCACAAACCGCTTTTTAGTGGCAAGCCTATGGAGCTGACTGGTAAAAATTTTCAAAAACATATAAGCCGAAGCCATATCCCAGTTTTAGTAGATTTTTGGGCTCCATGGTGCGGCCCCTGCAAAATGATGGCTCCCGCATTCGAACAGGCAGCACTCGCCCTTGAACCTAAGGTTCGATTAGCAAAACTCAACACAGAAAACGAGCAACAAATCGGTGGGCGTTTCGCGATCAGAAGTATTCCCACATTAGCTCTTTTCAAAAACGGCCAAGAGCTTAACCGCCAAGCAGGGGCAATGGGGGCACAAGATATTATCCGTTGGGTCAGCGAGCAATTATAATGTGTGAACTATTTGCCTTATCAAGCAAGATGCCAACGAGCGTTAAATTTTCATTGGAAAAATTGGCCCAACATGGTGAAGATGACGGGCCACAAGATGGCTGGGGCATTGCCTTTTATGAGGGCAATGATGTTTCCCTGTTTCGTGAGCCTAAAGCCATTAGTGACAGTCTTCTTGTGCGCTTCATTGAACAACAATCCCCCCCGAGTACCACTATTATTTCTCATATTCGAAAAGCAACAAAAGGGGCGCGGGATTTAAGAAATACCCACCCCTTTGTTCGGGAATTAGGGGGGAGGCAACATGTTTTTGCCCATAATGGTGCCTTGAGCGGTCTTCAAGAAAATATGAGTATTCCCCTTGAAAATTATTTTCCAATTGGCGATACGGACTCAGAGGTGGCTTTTTGTATTCTTCTGGAGCGATTAAATAACCTTTGGAACACAACAAAAGGGCATGTTCCACCGCTTGAAGCGAGGCTTGATTTGATCGTAGATTTTGCTGCTGATCTTCGCCGCTTTGGTCCAGCGAACTTTCTTTATGCGGATGCCAGCACCCTTTTTGTTCATGCTCACCGCCGTCACCAAACAGACGGAACCATTAGGTCGCCCGGCTTACATTTTCTACAACGAAATTGTCAGGAAGAACTGATCGGCACTGGTGTCACCCTACCTGCCCACCAGCAAGAAATCACTCTTGTCGCCAGTGTTCCGTTAACCGACGAATTATGGCAACCGCTGGGCGAGGGGGAAATTATTGCATTAGAAGCGGGCCAAATTATCCAACGTCGTCCTGCGGTTTA
>ERZ890510.611-NODE-611-length-27605-cov-31.033249_pt1 | contig 27605 bp, 39 predicted proteins | sample MGYA00521265_ERZ890510 | MGnify/ENA primary metagenome ERZ890510 (study PRJEB32303, sample SAMEA104408624) | aquatic metagenome | biome: Brackish water; feature: Chemocline; material: water | place: Baltic Sea | collected 2014-10-26T21:54:00 | depth 110 m ... | reverse complement strand
TTCCAATGTTTAGCATAATTACTGATAGTCCAAGTGATATGACTTCTGATTCAGAGTTTGCATTCTCCATTAGTGATAATGAGGATAGCATTGGAGTGAATTTTGTTCCAAGAATTGTTATGAAAAGTATTTTATTTCTTAAAACATAATAAGATAAAAAATAACTCCAACATATGAGTAAAAAAAATACCAGTACAATTACATTTAGAATAGATGAAGATTTTGATGAACACCTTAGAAAAATTGCAAAAGAAAGAAAAATTAGTCTTAATACTTTAGCCAATCAAATTTTTGGAAATTATTTGGATTTGGATGTCTACATGGAAAAATTTGGAGTGATGATGATGAGCAAAAAAGTGTTCAAAATGTTTTTAGATAAAACAGATGTTGCAGAACTCAAACTTTTAGCTCTTGATGCAGGTTCAAACGAACCTAAAGAGTTTATTTTATTCAAATGGAAAGAAATTACATCTGAAAACGTATCTACATTTATGAAAATTTATTGCGAGCATTGTGGGTATGGGCAATGTGATCTTGAACAATCAGAAAACAAGGTATCACTAAGTGTACGTCATAACTTTGGGAAAAAAGGATCAGTATACCTTGGCTCATTTCTAACTGCAGTAGTAACATCTACGTTAAATCGTGAATGTAGCACAATAGAATCTGATGAATCCATAACTATCTCTTTTGTAAATTGATTGCAAATGATTGCAAATGATACATGTTAGTTAAATACAATTTTTGAAATATTTGATTATGAACACAAATCAGCATACAAAACAAGATGTGACAATTAGTGATACTTTAAAGCAAAAGATTGACATGACAAAACATCTCAAAGAAAACAATACCACTTACAAATCTCATTGGTGGAGAGCAATGTCTATGGCAATAGCATTGTTTGTTCATGCTTGGATTCCATCATTGTTTCCAACATATGCTTCAGATAAAATGAATCATCGATAATTTTTTGATTTGGATATTTTTTTAAAAATAAGTTGTAAAAATATTTGTTTGGTAAATTACATTAATTCCAATTAAAATACTAAAAACACCTATACTCAAACGAAATATCTTTTGTAATTTTGAAAACTTTGCTCCCAAAGCAAATGGAATCCCAATTATTCCACCAATTAGAGACATTCCAATAATTGAGCCTATTCCAAATATTACAATAAATCCTAAAACATCTATTCCATCATACATACTAAATGCAGTTAACACAACCAAACTACCACTCCCTGCCAGTCCATGAACCAATCCAATTAGATATGGTTTGTGTGTATGAACATGTTTAGAATCATGATTATGTTCTTCAAAGTGAATAGAACCATCCGTATGTTTATGTGGATGTTTGTGTTTGAACCTTATTTTTTTGTTAGTTACAGTTGTAATTCCCAAATATACCAACATGATGCCAACAATGATTTCTAATCCTGAAAATATTTGTTTTTCAATAGTTATTGATAGAACATAAATCAAAAACCCCATTAAAACAAGTGCTGTAGTGTGACCTGCTCCCCAAATTGTACCTAAAATTGATGATTTTGTTATTGAATTAAAAATTACTTGTCTAAATTGTTTTTTACTCTGTTTTGATTTTAACATTTGAGTACTCATGGCAGTGATATGATCAACTTCAAATGCATGTTGAATACCTACTAACAGACCCAATCCAATTACAAACATTGGAGTGAGAATTTCCATGGATTCAAACAGTTCTTGGAACAATAATGGCTACAAATCATTTCAATTTTTAAATTTTTAATGAAAGAATCTAATTTTCTAGGCGTAATTTATCCAATATGGTGGTAATCGTGCAGAAAATAGGGGATGTGGATAGATTAACACCTAAATATTATATTTTAAAATTAATAGACTTTTTATCCATTAATTTAAAAAAACTAAACATGGTTTCAAAAGGTCTAATCCTTGGAATGATTGCAGGGTTGGGAATTATTCTATATGCTGTAACAATGTCTGGGAACAATATGGAAACAGACATTCCAGAATTTGATAAAAGTACAGATTACTCTCAAGTATTCATATACAGTACAAATTCAGAAATTATGGTAAATGTAGAGGTTGCAGATACGCCTCAAAAGCAAAGTCAAGGATTAATGTCTAGAGAAAATTTGAAATTGGATCATGGAATGCTATTTATTTTTGATGATGAATCTATTCTTTCATTTTGGATGAAAGGTACATTGATTCCGCTGGATATGATTTTTGTAGATAAGACTTTTAGAATAATCAATGTTGTAGATAATGCACTACCTTGCAACACAGAACCCTGTCCTGATTACTCTTCTGAAAAACCTGCAAAATATGTGCTAGAAGTAAATGCAGGATTTGTAGAAACAAATGACATAGAAGCAGGAGACTTTATTTCCATTAATTTGAACTCTTCAAAATAGATAATCTCATTTAATTGCAATTACTCCAATGATTTCCACACTATCCCTAATGGAAAATGCAAATTCTGAATCTAAGGTATTGGGAGTGGTGTAGAAAAGTATAGATGAAAAGTTGACTAAAGTTAGTGTTTCTAAAAATTAGGTTATTAACAATCTAGTAAAATATTCATAAAATAATTTCAGAAATACTAAAACTCGTAAATTTATTTTAAACGTCGATAGATTTCTTTGAATTCTAAAGATAAGTTATATGACATGTTTAGTGTATGGGCCAGTTGATTCATGGATGCCTTATCGTGTCCCAATTGCTGCAATATTGTTAATGATTTTTGTGATGAATTTACTGATGCTGGTATTTGCCCTGACCATGTTTTAAAAACATCTTCTACATCTAAACAAAAATTTAAAACAAATTCTTTCCATCTTGGTGTTGATTTTATTGCTTTGTCAGTTAAGAGAATATGAGACAATTCACGAAATTCAATTTTTCTATCTTCGTAAAGCATTTCAATGGATTTAATTTTTATTTGATCAAATTCATGTACAAAATTAAATTTATACTGTTGAGATGTATCCATATGATATTATTAAAATAATTAAAAGATAAACTTCACCATCATTTTTTTAAACGTTTGTAATTTTTTTCTTTTAAAAATTAACAAATGTTGAGAATTTTCAAGCTAATAGTTTTATTTCATACTTACCCATATCTTACATAGTAATCAACAAGTGCCTAGATGTCAGGGAAAAAAATGGTATTACTTTTGATGTCGTTATCAGTGGATGACTATATGGGCTGATTACTATTTTGATTTTTTTGTTAATTTACAAAAATTATAGAATGTCTTCAAGAAAATCTCTTAAATTAAAATCTAATATATTAAATTCTTCTTTTGTCCTACAAACATTTTAAATTCTTTTTTATTCATTTTCATAAATGATAAATAACATAATTTTGATTTACATAAATCACATATTACATCATATGATATGTCCCTACAGCCACACATACAAACACAATATTGTAAAGTCATACTATTCTAGTATGTCCTTTTCCACGTAGTGAAAATAATATTATTGCTAGTATGATCCACACTCCTGTAACTGTTCCATATGCTGCCATTCTAGCTTCTGCCATATTTCATATAGGATATAATAAACAATAAACGTTATTTCATAAAAACTATAAATTTATTTAAAAATCACCATTAATTTTAATATATTTTCATTATCTGAAAACATTACTTTATTGATGATCTAAGCATATTATGGTTAGATTGAATATCTATGATACAAAACCCATAACCTGTAAAGACTGTGGTAAAATAATAGGAGAAATTGATTATGATGCAGAAGTTATTTTGCCAAAATGTGGTCAATGTTCAAATCCTATACCTGACATTAAAGATAAAATGCCTTATTTGATCAAACATTAAAAATATGAATTTTACTCAAACCCCAAACAAATATTTTGATAATCCATACATGTTTGATGTGATTGGTAAGTGGTCTGAATTAAAAATTACAGACAAGTGCTGTAAAAAATTTCCTTATTTATTGTAAATTATAATTATGAAAAAGTATGGCTGACATGTAATGAACATTTTAAAAAAACAGAATTTAGATAACATATTTGTAAAGTTATTCCAATAGAGAACATATCTGAATTGTGATTTGCTTTCTATATCTTTTCTTTTGATTCTATTAATTGTAAAATGTTTCTGATAATTTTATCATGATCTACTTCTACACTAGTTCCAACAATTAACAGTTTGTGATTATTTAATGGAAATGTAATTCTTTTAATTTTCTCATATTCAGTAAGGGAATATTTTCCAGGACCTAAAAAAGGGTATAATAATTCACGACTGTTCCAGCGAAGAATTGTATTAAGTGTGGATTTAGATATTTCTTCTGTTGGAAGGTAAGGTTTTACATTATCTTGCATCCCTCCTACAATTAAATCTCAGTTATTACTATACACAAAAACGCCTCTAACTTGAAATTCAATACCTAAAATCAATGAACACAGTTTTACGTAATTCATGTCCAAATTATTCTAACAATAATTAATTGTGATATTGATTCTAGTATCATTTATTTTTACACCTAATACATTTCAATCCATTTGCTTTATCTCCACAATAAATACAATTCATGTTAAATTTACCATATTCATTTTTTGTAGTTTTAGAATATTTTATTATTAAATAAATTATTAAAATTATTCCAAATACAATTCCAACCAATAAAAGAACCATGATTACTTAAAGTATGATTTTATAAAATTTAATGCTCTAGGTGTAAAAACATTACAATTGTATACTTTTTTGAGTAAAACATTCATAAACTTTTAAAGTTTTTAAACATATGTTAAGAAAATAAATATCTAATTTAATTTCTATTTTGTAGTATTATTTGTATGAATGAAGATTATGCAGAGTATACAAAATGTATTGAATGTAATGGTTCATTGTTACTTTGTGATTGTAATTGTCCAAAATGTGGAAAACGAGAATATTGTATGTGTAATTTAACCAATATTAGTTAAAATTTATACAAATTTTACATGTAAAGTAAATAAATTTTAAAGTTTAATGTAATAATATTTTTATTTCATTGTTGCATACTTTACTTAGATAGTAATTAACTTGTAAAAACATCAATCGAAGTTTGATGTTTGGACCATAACATAGAGTTGTCGATAGATGACTACTTGGTTTTGATTACTATCTATTTTTAGATAAATTCAATCATATGATTTCTAATTGTATCATTCTTGATCATCATTAAATACAACATGTGCATAATAGAGTTAACAAGAAACCATTATCTCTGCGTCGTAGAATGATGAGTAAGGAAAACAATTCATGTTAGGGTTCATTTACGTTCTCCATGTTTTCCACCTTTCTTGTTGTTTTAATTTTACAAATATTATTCATTTTTTTATAACGTGGATACATGATATAGTTAGAAGCCAACACAATTCTTAAAATAACTTTCAGATGTATTACTATGTACACCAACTTGTTACATTACGTTAAGGGTGTGAAATAGTTGGCTTGTTTTTCTTGGCATGATTTTATATGTTAATAAAAAAGTTATTTTATTGTAAATTAATTTGGTTTAATACTATTTTATAATTGAATTTTTAGTTAAAGCAGTAATAATCAAAGCAGTAATAATCAAAGCAGATTAGACTACTCCAAAAATTCTTAAAATCAGGTATAATAATTCATTAATTTCCTAAAAAAGTTACTTTTCTTTGGATTTGTGGTTTGATGTACTTAAGAGACCAAGATTAACCAAAACATGTCATACTGTATCTACTCATTGAGTGGTTTTGGTTAATGATGATGTAACTCTAGGAATGAATTGTATTTTGTTGATGATTAAAAAATAGATTAGAAATTACAATAAAAAATTATTGGGATTTTGGCCACATGGAGTTCCAAGTTTCTGAAAATTTTTTCATCATTTCTCCATAAGCATTCATTTGTTCCATCCCTGAAGAATTAAGAGATTTTTGCCAATTGTCTGTAAAATCTTTGAATGTGGAAGTATTTGCATCACTCATAGATTTTTGCCAATTATCTGTAAAATCTTTGAATGATGTTATTCCAGCATCACTCATAGATTTTTGCCATTTTTCTGTAAAATCCTTCATGGTTTTAGTGCTAGATTCTGCACCTGCTTTTTCCCAAACTTTATTGAATTTTGTTTGCATCTCATTACTGGCATTTTGGAATTGTTCAAATATTGCTTTCCAATTTTCAAGAGATTTTGAATACTCTCCCCACAATGAATCCCATTCATTACTTTTTGAATTAGTAGACATTAATTTTAAAAGATAGTCATGGTTGTTAAGTGAATCTATGGAATATTATTCCAACTAATATTTTGTTTTAAAATTAAAAGAAGTAATTAAAGAATAAAGAGAATCAAATTCTTTAATTCAAAATGTTTTGTTTGGAGTTTTTTTAAGACATTCAATAATTTTTAGGATTTTAAATGGAATGTCCACAAAATCTTTGTCTTTTTCACGAGATACCAATAAAACATCATCATCACTTAATGGAAAACTCATTACAATTACCTTATCTCTGTAAGATAAGGAAAAATGAACTATGCCAAATTCCGTATCAAATTCATGTCTCATTCTTACACGTAATGCAAGCTCCATGAACATCATTTCATCCTGTTTTTTTGCTTCAAGTGAAAGTAGACCATCCTTCATACCTCCGGCTGCCAAATGCCCCCTAGCATTGATAAATCTAGCAGAACGCATCTTAGGATCTAATTTCAGAATTTTTTGACAAATGGTTTCAAGTTCTTCCACATTGTTCATACATATAATTACGTGATAGAACTATTTATTGCGATCTAAGTTAATCAATAAGGGTGCAATCAAAATCATCCAAAAATTCTGCCGAGTCACCTAATGATATAACTGAATATTACAAACATGTTTCATTATTTTGGACAGACATAATGCATCTAATGTCAAGTAAACCCCAAGCACTAACATCAATTGGTCCAATGAGATCATTTGCTGCAAATTCAAAAAAAATATCTGTAGAATTAATCGAGATTAATGAAACTTTGTTGGGATTTAATCAATACCTTACAGAATATTATAAACAATTAGCAGATGTCTGGGGCATAGCTCAAAAGAAAGTAAACCTAAAATCTCCAGAAATTCCTCAAGACGTAGAACATATTGAAGCAGTAAAAAGAGTTTGGATAGATATTTTTGATAATGATTTCACAGAATTGTTTGACTCTAAAAAATTTGGGGAGAATTATGGAAACTTAGTATCAAAAGAATTGGAATTAACAAAACATTGGAATAACATCACAAATGTAATTTTACAATCAGCTAATCTTCCAAACAAAGAAGAAGTCGATGAAGTGTATAAAGAAATCCATTCATTAAAAAAACGTGTTTCAAAATTAGAATTGGAATTAACAAAGGAGAAAAGAAAAAATGCTAAATGAATCCACAATTGATCCTAAAATAATAGAGGAAATTTTAAAATTTAGTAAAAATGTAATTGAAGCTCCAAAGTTCGCATCTGCACCAGATGAAATAAATCTAGAAGTTACCCCACACAAAGTAGTTCAGCAAATAGATAAAACCAGATTATTGTATTACAAACCAATCATTGAAACTAAACATAAAACACCTTTGTTAATATCATATGCGTTAATTAACAGATATCATATCTTAGATATACATCCAGAAAAAAGTTGGGTACGAAATCTATTGGAGCAAGGATTTGAAGTATACATGTTAGATTGGGGAACTCCAACTAGTATGGATAAATATTTAGATTTTGATGATTATGTTAATGGTTATTTAGACTCATCAGTTGAATATATTAAAAATCAATCATCTATAGAAAAAATTTCACTACAAGGATATTGTACGGGAGCAACAATTGCTACGGCATATACTGCATTACATCCAGAAAATGTAAAAAACTACATTGCGACAGCACCTGTAATTGATGGCTGGAAAGATACAACGGTAATGAGTAATCTAGCCAAGCACATGGACGTAGATAAAATGGTAGATATTATTGGAAATATGCCTCCAGAATTCATGTATTATTGTTTTTCAGTTCTCAAACCATTTGAACAAGGAATTGAAAAATATATCAAATTTTTTAAAAATATTGATAATAAAAAATATGTGGATAATTTTTTGAGAGTTGAAAAATGGTTAGGAGATACCCCACCCATACCAGGAGAATTATTCAAACAGTGGATAAAAGACATTTATCAAGAAAATCTACTCATTCAAAATAAAATGCATATAGGTGGAGAACGCATAGATTTAAAGAAAATTGATATGTCAATATTCACACAAGTAGCAGTAGGAGATCATTTAGTTTCACCTGAATGCAGCATGCCATTACATTACGCAGTAGGAAGTAATGATAAGACTTTGAAAGTATATCCGACAGGGCATGTAGGCATGATTGCTAGTTCATTTTCACAAAAAAAAGTTTTACCTGAAATGGGAAAATGGTTAGCTGAAAGATCATAAAAGAGTGAAGAAGAGAATATTAAAAATTAATTTTTTATACTAAATATAGAAATCCATGACTGTAAAATATTTTTGTTATACATTAGTAATTAATTGACGGTGAAGATGTATTAATTTTTTAATCTGTTTAACATTTTATCTACATTTTGGTGACTGGAAAATATGTCTCTAGAGTTTACTATTGTTATTTTTTTTACTCAATTTTTAACTTTTTTAGTTTTAGATTTTTTTACAATTGGTAAAATAATAACTTGAATCAAGTCGCCATCATCTAGACCAAGTGCAGTACGTTCAGCTTCAGGAATTGAAATTCTACCATTGCTACTAATGGTTGTTTTGTATGCCCCCCAATTCATAAAAGATGGAAGCATTTGTCCGATGTTAAACATGGTGTCCATACTTTTTGTTTGCATGGATGACATGTTATTCATAATATCTGATTGTGTCTGTCTAGTTTTATCAGAAACATCACGTAGAGTTTCTAATGGATTGAATGCTTGATTAGGTTGATTAGTCATTAAAGAACCAAAATTTTTAATAAATTCAGCTTGAGCTTGACCACTTTTTTGAATCCAATCCTTGAACATTGTAGTTGGATCATATTGGTTATTATTACCAGTCACTACCATCAGTAGACAAAATTGTATTTAAATCCTTTTATTAATTATTTAAAAATTCTAAAACACGAGAAGCAAATAGTTCAGGCTCCTGTACATATGGAGTATGACCACATTTGTTCATTTCATATAATGTACAATTGTTAATAGAAGATACAAAATCATCTGCAAAATTAACTGGAATTACGGGATCATCAGATCCCCAAATAATTAATGTGGGGGATGATATATTTTCAAGTTTTTTTGTAATTAACTTAGAGTTTTTTAACCCCAATAAAGTAGACATGAAAGCAAATTTTGCATTAGGTAATTTCATTCTAGTTACAAATCCATTAATGATATTCATAGGAATTTTTTTACCAGAACCATCCATTATTTCAAATGCATTTTTTGCACTTTGTTCGTTTGGATATAATGCAGCCATGACATAGGCATCAAGAGCAAAAGTAGATTGTTTCATTATTCCAGAAGGGGATACTAAAATTAATTTATCAACAGATTGAGGATGTGATGAAGTGTATTCCGCAGCTATTTGACCTCCAAGGGAAGATCCAACAATACTAGTTTTTTTAATACCTAAAGATATCAAAAATTTTTCTAAAAAATTTGAAAAAAAATCAATTGTGTAATCAGCAAGAGGTTTATCACTATAACCAAACCCGACTAAATCAAGTACTATGACATGAAAATCAATTTCAAAAAGTGGTACAACATACTGCCATCGTTCAGATGAAGCACCTAAGCCATGAACAAGTACAAGTGTTTTTTTAGAAGAACCAGATTCAAAATAACGAATTTTATTTCCATCAATATCTACAAATTTTTCTACCAATGTTTTAGCATCAAGTTAATTACTAGATAAGTTCTTGGCTTTAGATATATCATATCATAAATAAAATAAAAAAACACCCTAGTTTCTAGTAGGAGTGCATGTGTTTATCCAAGATTGGATAATATTTTTGTTCAAATCAGTAAATGTAGTGACATTGTCATTGAATGTTTTTACATTTTGTGTAGTTGTGTCAACTATGGTTTTTACAATTTGGTTTTGAATGTTACTTGATTGAATAACTTGTTTGTTGAAATCAACAATTACAGTTTTTGCAGCTTCAGGGATATCTGTTGATAATCCAGATTTTTGAGCAAATTCTTGTTGCATTGTGATTGCAGCATCAAATGATTTTTGAGCAGCTTTCATACATTCTTCTTGAAAATGTGTTGTTGTTTGAAAATACTGTGGAGTATTTTTTGATATACTATCAAAGCATTTTTGTACATTTTGTTTGTAAATTGTAAATACATTGTTTGACTGATTTGTATTTGTTGTTTGTGTACTCATACTGATTAGTACATTAATCTCTATATATATCATTACCATTCATTACCACTCAATGGTAATAAAATACATTCAATGGATTTCTATGTAAAATGTGAGATAAATTAAAAAAATGTTAATTTTCCTTTCAAAATTTCTACTAAGATGATAAACCATTTTTTATATTATTTATTGTATTTTTGAGCAGTGCATCATACATTTCAAATATGCTGTAAATCTTTTTAATTGATTATTTTTTTGATTATCTTAAAGTTAGAGAATAACTCTTTAGTTAATCTATCGAAATGTGATCCAAAATATATTGCGTTAGAATATACCATGACAACATTATGTTAAACTCATACAAGAATATATTCTGTAAATTCTTAACGTTTGTTTAGGTCAATTTCTGATCTTTATTTAAATTATGATTAGAGATAACTCTTGTTTTACTGCAGTTTAACAAGATGAAATATCTTAAATTGATAAAAATCAAAATCTCCATTGTTACCTTGGAAAATATGCCTGTAGGTACATAAGCATTATACATTCTGAAATATTCTGAATGTACGGTGTTTTGGAATTATTTGATTTCTTCCTAATAATATTATGATGTTGTGAAATAAAACTTTGATTTTAAAAAAATGATCAAATGTTTGTTTTTTATATAATTTTTAAATAAAGTAAAACAGTTAGTTCCTAATTTTATTGAAGATTAGAAAACTATCTATTTTTTTAATTAAAACTTTTTTTAAAATTGAGTTTTAGGATTCCATCAATTTACTTTTACACTTCTTTTTTCTTTAAATAAAGTAAAACAGATATTTTTTTGTCTGATTAATTTTATGATGTTCAAAATTATACTATTTGATGTACTAAATTTTCAATATCAGTTTTACTTTAAAATTACACCAAATTCAATAATATATTTTCTAATTGTATAGTTTTTTAGTTAATAATTAAACATATTTATATATTTTTTACAATTTACTTAAATCTTTTTTAGACCTATTTACTTTATGGAAACTGCTTACGTGTTAATTAATTGCGATTTGGGCTCTGAAATAGAAGTATTGGATTCTCTAAAACATATTGATTCAGTAAAGGAAGTACATGGAACATTTGGTGCCTATGATATTATTGTAAATATTGAAAATCCAGATAAAGATAAACTTCGAGAAATGATCATCTATCATATAAGAAAAATTCAACACGTAAGATCTACTCTTACGTTGATGGGAATTCCAGGACAAAATTAGATAAATTTAGGACAACATCTAATGTTTTAGTTGTAATTGAATCCTAAATGTAATTAGCCGAGAATTCTATAAATGGTTATTTTCTAGGTAAATTCCATTACTTCGCCTTTTTCAAGTCTTTCTATAAATTTCGCTTTAAATTCTTCTCGGTATTTTTCCTGAAGTTTCTTTCTTTCACTTTTTTCTATTCTCTTTAACATACATCATTATGGCATCTATGAAATTTATTCTAGATGCCAAAAATTCTTAAAATATATTCAAATTTTTTTAAATATTTATACAAATGTAAAAAAATTTATATTTTAAAATTATTTTGGAAAACGTGATCACTCTTTCACATTTCTATGTAGCCACGCCCTCCTGGTTGAATAGTCTTTCAGCATCAAAATGTCCACATATATTGATGATTGGGTAGACGTTACCAATAATAATATATTAAAATCAAATTTAACTAATACTGTTTCTTTTCTTCATATTTATTTAAAATATTACAAAATTATTCATAAACATTTACTATTGATATATCAATTAAAATCGTCATAAGACAGGTAACACAAATTGAAATTATCATGGAGTAAAATTTTATTTCAAGTTTTGTTATCCATCTGATGTTTTCAATATATAATTATCTTATGAGATATTAAAATTACTTGTAAATTATAATTAAAATTTGTTTGTTATTTTTTTAAATTATTAACAAAGTAAAAATCAAGCCAACTACTTACACCCTCTACGTAATGTAGCAGGTAGGCTTACACCAGTAACACGATGCGGATTTATGACAATGAATACTGTGTTGGCTTGTAATTGTACTATGTGATTATAAAATAAAAGGTTGATCATAACATGTCTTAAAACTTGTTTGATGTTATAATTTATCCACCTGTCATGGAATCAAATAATACACATTCGCATGAATCTCTTTGATCACAGTAAGTACATTTACAATTACAATTCTCAAAGGACACATTACAAAACATGCAATTGGTGAATTTTAGATTTAACTCCAAAAAAATTACCTTTGGGGAATGTGTTTCTTACAGTAACATTTTAGGTCTGAACATTCTCTCATTCCATCAATGTATTCACTAAGAATCACTTTCTCCAAGTTACAGAAACATACATCTGCAACATCATAGCATTCCACACAATAGCTCATATCATAATAGTACTAGAATCAAACTTAAAGTATATCATTATATTTCTTAATATTTAATTAATTTTAATATAAAAAATCAAACAAATGAATAGTTTTTAGAAATTATAATGAATTATTCTTTTACTTTATCTTGGTTTATCCTTGTCCGTCTATGCCCATCAACGTCAAGGTTGAACGTATTTTTAGAATTTTCCTAATTTTCCAGGTGATGGTTTCACGTAACGACTCAACCTGATCTGATTGAACTTTTGCAAGTATGTCATAAGCGCCAAAGGTGCCATGAACCTCAATAACGCCGTCAATTGAGTTCAGTTCTGAAATTACAAATTCCTCAGCGCCAAGTTCGCAGTTTATGAGAACATATGCTGTAGCCAATTAAATTTGAACTCCAATCATACCATAGTTACAACTTTAAAATATTTAAGTTATTATGATTTTTTATTAACTAATTATAGTAATTCCAGATATTTTTATACAGATACTTGAATTAATTTAATATTTTTAAATATTTGTTTAACATGATACATTATTAGTATGGATGACAAAGATATTGAAATTCTTAAACATCTTTCAGTAGATGGCAGGCAATCTGCACGACAATTATCTCATAGATTGGGTGTATCTACTGTAACAGTTCTATCTAGAATAAAAAAATTAGAAAAAGAAAACATTATCCAAGGATACTCAGTTCGTCTTAATCATGAATTACTTGGGTTTGATATTACAGCAATAATTGAAATTAAAACTAGTAAAGGCAAAATGTTAGAAATTGAAGATGAAATTGCAAAATATGATAATACAATTGCAGTTTATGATGTAACAGGTGGTGCAGACATGGTAATTATTGCAAAATTCAAAACGCGTGGATTTTTGAGTGATTTTGTAAAAAAAATATCAGCCATACCTAATGTTGAAAATACACTAACTCATCTTGTATTAAATACAATAAAAGAAGATGCTAGATTAGTTGAATAAATCCAAATAATCTAACGTGTTTATACAAGAAAAAAATTATTCAACGATTAAAACAGGAGAATTAAAGATCAAAAGATAAAACGTACAGATACAGACAGACTAACACATTACAAGTCTCTAAAATCTACTAAATTATAAAAATATGAAGCATTGTTTTCTACCATTCCTTTTTTAGGAATTTTTTGTAACCCGACAGCATTAGATTCAAGTGCAGCCTGAGCAGAACCGGCTGCAAAACATAATGCCCACAGAAAGTCTTTTTCTTTTAGCATTGTACAAGTAAATGCAGAACAGAAAATATCTCCAATTCCAGTTGTGTCATGGATATTTTTATTTGGTAATTTAAGAGAATAAACTCGATTTTTTACCAATAAGGAAACATCTGTTTTATTAGTTAATAGTACATACTCGATACCTTTTTTTTGTAATGCCAACATCATTTCATCGTGTGAACCACTAACAATATTTTGGCCCTCTTCAGGATTAATTTTAATTGCATTTACATTAGATAAATCAAGATCAGTTTTTTTTAAAATAATGTTATTGTTAGAATCTTTTTGACGTAAAAATCCCTGAGGATCAACAAATAGAAAATTAGAATCAGATTTAATTTTTTTAAAAACATCATCCAAAATTTCATGAAAAATTGGACTGACAATATGACCATCAGCATCAAGATTAGAATACTCAATGGGATCACATTCGTTTTCAAGTTTTAAAGTTCTATCAGAACCAGAAATAGATATAGAGAATTTAGTAGTATATTTTTTAGATTCTGAATTTATCAGGTTAATTTTATGTTTAGTAAGATATTGTTTTGGAAAATCAGGACCAAATTTTGTAAAAAGATTTACATTAAATTTGAATTCACGTGCCATGAGCCCACAATAAGAAGCAGCACCTCCAATTTGCTCATAAGAATTGCCTTCAATCGAAATAGTATCAAGTGCACAATGTGAAAAAATAGATAATTTCATAATTAATTTTTAAATTTAGTAAATTTAGTTTTTTGCATTATTTTCAGTAAGGCAGTCAGAACAGAGAATCTTGCCTTTTAAAATAATTAATTCTATACCAGACCTAAAACAAACATGGCATAATCCTTTCAAATCTAATCAAAATTATTTACTTAAACTAGCATTAAAAGATAAAGTAATTTCTCGACAAAATTAGGTATGAAATTAATAATTTTTTTAAATTACCCGCAAGAATATAAGGAGGCAAAATGTCAGAATTTTATGCCACTTAAACGTGCAAGTAGAGGTCGTACAAAAGGAGGAAAAGGATCTTCAGGAACAGTACAATGTACAAACTGTGGACAAACAGTTCCAAAAGATAAGGCCAAAAAAGTTACTTCCAGATTAAATTTAGTAGAACATACTTTAGCTAAAGAATTACGTGCACAAGGTGCGTACATTGCATCACCAACTGTTTTGAAACACTATTGTATTTCATGTGCAGTTCATTTTAAAATTATCAAAGTAAGATCAGAAGAGAGTAGAAGAAAACGCGGTAAACTTCGCGGTTAATTTTTATTCTTTACCATTTAGCCAGTTTGGGTTAATTATCAAATACACTTAGGCTCAAGATTTCTTATTTAATTCAGTAAATTATGGTTTAACTACATTACTTAGTAACATTCCAACAGTAAACAAGATCCCAAATATGATAAACGGGATTATGATTCCTTTTCCTCTCCACTTTGTCACAATCACATTAAGTAAAAAATCATAATTAAAGATGATCACAACCAACTAACCAATTTGGGTTAATTATCATTACATCTATCTGATTTTAAAAAAGGCCTTTTCTTTTTCCGTAACGAACTCTAATGTAGAATATTTTATTTTATTTGATCAGTACTAGATTCTATAATGATTAAATTTTTGATCTTACTTGCTCACGTTTACTAAAATCAGGTTTAATTCCTAGAGAATCATAATTTCCAGAAGAACATGTAAAGCACATGGAATCCTTTGGCATCCCTACAGCATCAGCAAGATTATCAGCATCATTGTACCCCAAAAAGTCAACACCAATGCTTTTTCTAACCATTTCAGTTATTTCATCAGCAGTCATTTCTTTGCCATCAGTGAATGTTGCAAGTTCCTCTTGAGATGGAAAATCAATTCCAGCATAACAAGGATAATTGATTTGTGGATATGTAATTAGCATGCTAATTTTTTTAGCTCCTGATCTTCGAAGTGCCTTGATTATGGCTTTAGAACTTGTCCCTCTAACCAGACTATCATCAATAACTACAACATGTTTGTCTTTAATTATTTCAGTAATTGGAATTATCCAGCGATTGATTTCTACCCTGTCACTTTGATGGGGTTCAATAAAACTTCTCAAAGGGCCCTTCTTGCTGTACCTGTCTTTTAGTAACCCTTCGTCAAATGAAATACCTAGCTCCTGTGCATATCCTAGGGCTGCAGGTCTTGCAGAATCAGGAACTGGAATTACCAAATCAGCATCAAAAATAGGAAATTTCTTTGCCATAAATCGTCCAATATTTTTTCTTGAAATGTAAATGTTATGTCCTTCCATGTTACTGGATGGATGTGCAAAGTAAGTGAATTCAAAAGAACAATGTGCACGAGAAGTATCGTGTGAAAATATTTCAGATTCCATACCTGTTTTACTTAATTTAATTAATTCACCTGGAACTACATCTCTTTGAAGAGTTGCACCTACTGCAGTTACAGCAGCAGACTCAGAAGTTACAATGTATGTGTCATCAGATTCCTTATGTCCCAAAACCATCGGACGGAATCCTTTAGGATCTCTTGCAGCATATACAGAATGATCATCAGAAATAAAAGTGAAACAATACGACCCAACCATTTCATTTTTTAAAATTGAAAGAGCCTTCCCCATATCGCCATTTTCAGAAATTAAAGATACCAATCTTTGTGCAGCAACTAATGTATCACTTGCACTTTGAGGTGTAAAAGAACACCCGCCAACCAAATTAGATAATTCCTGAGCATTTGCAATTGTTCCATTATGAGCAATACAAAGATCTTTTACTTTGAGAGGTTGTGCATTTTCTAATGTACTAGTTCCCATTGTAGAATATCTCACATGTCCTATAACGCAAGGAGAAGCGTATTCTTGTGAAATTTTTTTAAATTCAGATGATGAATGTGAAACCAATCCCATTTTCTTAAACGGAGGTTTATTTGGAACTGCAAATCCCCAAGCTTCTTGGCCTCTATGTTGTAAAGCACGTAATGCATCAAAAACCATTGGAACGACATTCTTTCCAGAAAGACTGTAAATCCCAACAACACCACAATTTTCTTTTACTTTAGGCATGCATTACCATCTCCTTTAACGAATTTAACCAAGTTTTTTGTGTCTTATCAACGCTTAGATCAATTATGGGTTTAGAGTCAGCAGTGAATTTGATTGACTCCCCACCAAACTCACCAATAATTTTGAATGTAACATTATGTTTTTTTAATAATTCTTCCAAATTTTGAATATTTTTCTTTTCAAAAGTTACTAGGTATCTAGAATGACTTTCAGAAAATAAAATTTTGTCATGGTCTAATTTGTCACCAGGGACGCTCTCCAAAGATACAGTACAACCAATTAGATTGGTCATGCAAAGTTCAGAAACTGCAACTGCCAATCCACCTTTTGAACAATCATGTGCAGATTTAATTAATTCGTTTTCAATAATTTCCAATACAGCATTCATATTTTTCTTTGACTCGGAAAAATCAACAGTAGGGCATTTGCCTCCAATAAATTTATGAATATATTCAGAATATTCAGAACCTCCCAACTCATCTTTAGTATTACCAATCATGATTAAGCAATCACCAGAATTAATTTTTTGGGTTCTCAAAGGTTTCTTGTCAATTAATCCAATTACTCCAATTACAGGTGTTGGTTTAATCGAGCCATTTGTAGTTTCATTAAACAAACTGACTTTACCACCAATGCACGGAATTTCAAAGTCTTTTGCAAAATCAGTTAGGCCATTCAATGATTCTAAAAAGGTCCAAAAAATTTCAGGATCTTTGGGATTACCAAATTGAAGATGATCAAGCATTCCAATAGGTTTTGCTCCAGTACATACTACATTTCGACATGCCTCCTCAAAGCAACCAATTGCACCTTCACGTGGATTAATGTAACACTGTTTAGGATTTCCATCAATCTTAATTGAAAGGAATTTTCCATTATCTAGTCTTAAAACTGATGCATCGTAACCGGGTTTAATTACAGTTCTAATTCCAACCTCATGATCATATTGACCATAAACCCAAATTTTGCTTGCAATGTTAGGAGACGCAAGTAATTTCAACATTATTTCAGAGTAATCAGATAAAACTGGAAATGATTTTTTGTCTTCAATATTTTCTAAATATTTTGGTTTCTTGGAAGGTAAATCAAGTAAAGTTGCATTTACAACAACATCAGTAGAAATATTTGCAATTGTTTTTTCACCTTTCTTGACGTGCATTTTATTATCAAATGTCACATGTCCAATAACAGAACATTCGATTCTAAATTTATTGCAGATATCTTGAAATTTTATTAATTTAATACTATCTGTGATAATCAGCATTCTTTCTTGAGATTCAGATACCATAATTTCATCAGGATGCATATCAGATTCACGTGTGTGAACTTTATCAACATCCATTTCAATTCCAATATCTAACGCATCAGCAGTTTCAGATACTGCACAAGATAAACCACCGCCACCGAGATCTTTCATAGCATGGATTAATTTTTCATCCCTAGCTTCTAAAATTGCTTCAATGATTAATTTTTCAATAAAAGGGTCAGGAATTTGAACTGCAGAGCGATTCTCAGATTCTAGTGAATCAGATGCAAATTGAGAACCACCAATTCCATCTCTACCAGTAGCACCACCCATCAACACTACCAAGTCACCTTTTTTTGCATGATTTTTAATTAAATTTTCTTTTTTACCAAAACCAATTGCAGCAACGTCGACCATTGCATAGTTTGAGTAGCATTCATCAAATTCAACTTCTCCACCAATAGTTGGAATGCCTAAACAATTACCATAATCTGCAACTCCCTTAACAGCATTTTTGAAAAGCCATTTTGCATGTTGATCTTTTTCAATATCACCAAAACGCAATCCATCTAAAAGTGCAATTGGACGAGTTCCAGCAGATAAAATATCCCTAATGACACCACCTACTCCGGTTGCAGCTCCGCCGTAAGGCTCAACAGCAGAAGGATGATTATGGCTTTCAATATGAGCAGTTACGACATAGCCATCACCAACATCTAAAACTCCGGAATCATATCCTTTTTCATTAATTACTAAAGGCCCATCCATCGGTAACAGTTTAAGATATTTTTTAGATGATTTGTAAGAGCAGTGTTCAGACCACTCAGCAGCTACAATTTGTAATTCAGTAGAGGTTGGATCTCTACCAATTTTTAATTTTAGTTCCTCTAATTCATGAGATTCTAGACTCAATTGTTAGCACCCATATTGTTTAACAGTGATTCAAAAATTAGTGATGATGGTTTATTGTCATGAGGATTTATTTCAGATTCAACAGCCCTTTCAGGATGAGGCATCATGCCAACTACATTTCCATCTTCATTACAAACACCGGCAATTTGATTTGAAGAACCATTTACAACTTGATCATATTTGAAAACAATTTGATTTTTTCTCTCAAGTTGTTTTAAAGTTTCATCATCAACAAAATAACGCCCATCTCCATTTGCGATAGGTATTGGAATTTTTTCATTTAATTCAAATTGATTTGTAAATGGGGTTTTGTTATTTTCAACTGTAAGATTAGTCCATTCACACATAAAATTAAGAGAGTCATTTTTTAGTAAAACACCTGGAAGTAATCCAGATTCTACAAGAATTTGAAATCCATTACACACACCCAAAATAGGAATTCCTTTTTCAGCCATTTTTTTAACATCTTTAATAATTGGACTGTGTGCAGCTATTACTCCTGCTCGAAGCCTATCGCCATAAGAAAACCCTCCAGGTAAAACTACAGCATCAAGATTTTCTGGAAGAGGTTTATCATGCCAGCAATATTGAGGAGTCATGTGAAATACATCAGACAATACATGAAACATATCGCGATCACAGTTACTTCCAGGAAAAACTATAACTCCAACATTCACAATTGCTTTTAGATTCAGAGTTATTTAATTTGAGCCCACAGCCAGATACGAATTTAATTAGAATTGTCAGTCAGGCTAAGCATCAAATGTGTCTATTGTAACTACACTAACCATAGGATTGTAAATTCGTAATTCATCACATATTTCTTTAACCTTAGATTGTGCAGATTCTTTATTATTTTCAGTAATTGTAAATTTTAACATTTTTGCAGTGGTAATGTTAGATACGTTTTGTTTAGTTCCCTTTAAGACCAGATCATTCAAAATTGTTTTTCCTTCAGGATCACTAATGCCAGGCTTATTTTCTATTGTAACATGAACGCGATAATTACCCATAGTAAATAATAAAATAAAACAGCGATTAATCTATCTTCCGAATAATTTTATAAATTATTATAATAATCCGCTTTGTTTCAAAAAGTCTTTTAATTTTTCTTTAGTGTTTACAGTATCAAGTTTGTCATCTTGATCAATTGGAAAAAGACTTTCACCATTTAGTATTAAATTGTGGGGACCAAGATCTTTGGCGTTATCAATTTTTAAATTATTAATTAAATCAAGTACTTCGTCATTTGTAGGATATACACCGTTATGTTCCAAAAAAGTTCTTAAATCAATTCCTTGAATCCATGTTCTTTTTTCATCCCTTAAACCATAATCAACGTCAATGTTATCAAAATTAGATTTTATACTGATGTGATTACCAGGACCAAACTGCTCATCATACTTGCCAGCGCCTCTCCATCCACGATCAATAGTCTTTGATTGTGTGTTCTTTAGTAACCAGAGGTTGCGCTCTAGTTTTTGATTAAAGGAATTACCAAGTCCAGATTCATTTTTGTTTAATAAAATTGGTTCAAAGGAATCAAGTTTTAATTTTTCTTTTTCAAGCCGTTGATAATTTTTTGTAGAATTATTTTCTAAAGGATTTGGATGCTCCATAAAACAAAAAGAGCTCATGGAAACTAAAGTATCAAGAACATCTTGAAAAGGCTCATCAAAATGATGAATAATATTCAAGGCCAAGACAACATCAAAATGTTGGACTTCTTTTAGATTTTTTAAATTTTTTAAATTCATTTGTTTGTCTAAAAGGAGTACTTTGTGATTATTGTTTTTGACACATAATTCCAATAGTTTGCGTTCAGGGTTACTTTCCACAGCAATAAAAACTCCAGAAAAATCTTCAGCTAGTCTAAATGTAAAATAACCTTCAGCTGCACCCAAATCTAAAACAGAGATAGGGCGATTGAATTGCTTGCAAAATTTAAATATTTCATCATATCTTTTTTCAGAATTTCTATATCCTGCTGAAATTGTTTTTCCATTTATTCTAATGTCATTGTAAGTATCAATAGAAGTCATGTGAAGTTCAGGAATTTTTTGATGTTTTGTTAATTCTTTGAATTCATCAGAATTTTTAAGGGTAATTATTAGATCATCTAATTCTATTCTGTGATTTTCTAATTCTGTGGAATAGTAATCTAAATCATTCAAATGAGGCTCTCTATCTAATAATTTTAGATATTGTGCACGAATAGATTTCCGTATATCCATTCCATAGTATTTGATTATACTAGTAATTTAGATTTCTAGAGTACAAATTCAGGGTTAGATAGTTATACCAGAATAATTGGACTCAATGTAACATGGCAAGAAAAGAGAGAATGAGATATTGGAAAATTAGTTCAGAAGACACAGATACTTTTGATTATGATGAATCTAAATTACTAAATTGGGAAATTAAATGCATTAGAGAGCCAGAAGTAGAAAATCATTTTATCGGAGTTTTCATGTATAGAAATGGAACAGCATATGATTATGAATCAGTAAAGGGAATATGCTATTTTCACAACAACATAGCCAGAGAGGAAATTCCAGAAATTACAAAATTCCTTCAAAGTAAATTTGAGGGTAAAGAAATGATAAAAGGTGATAGAGTGTTTTTGAAAGACTCAAAACAAATTTTCTCCAGTAAAGATATAGGAAAATTAGCAAAAGAAATGGAAATAAAATTTAATACTAAAGCAACCATATCTTTAGAATTTGAAGATATTAGTGCCGAACAACTCAAAGAAGCAGGCATGCCAGAATCTAAACTATTGCCAATTCCAAAATAGAAAATTTTTACAAAAAATATACATTTTCATATATCATAGGATAAAATGATACCATATGGCAGATTTGGAAAGTATCAATAAGCATCTTGAAGAATTAAGAAAAAGATTACTTCGGATAGTTTTAGTTATTGGAGTAATTACAATGGTTCTTCTAACTTGTCATGCAGTACCAGTAGAAATATCAGGAATTACATTATACTATCCAACATTAGAACCGCAAAACAATATCGCAGCTCAAATTACAAACCACATGAAAGAAAACCTAGTACCAGAAGGAGTCCAATTAATTCAAACAGCTCCAGGACAAGCTTTTTTCGCTCAAATGTATGTCTCAGCTCTTGTAGGGATGGTAGTAGGAATGCCAGTTATCATTAGGGAACTTGTAGGATTCATCAAACCAGCATTAAAAGAAAATGAGATTAATATTAGTAGAAATATATCATTACCAGCTTTAGGATTATTTATCGCAGGTTGTATATTTTCATATAATTTTGTAATTCCATTTATTTTAGAATTTCTGTACAAGTATGGGGAGTCTGCAGGATTAGTTACATTTCTAAATGTAATGGAATTTGTAACTTTTGTATTACAATTTTTATTAGCATTTGGTTTCTCATTTCAGCTTCCACTAGTAATGTATGCAATATCAGTGTCAGAAATGGTCGGTAAGGATTTTTGGAGAAAAAATATTAGATATGCAATAGTGATAATAATAATTTTTGGTGCAGTGATTACACCCGATGGAACAGGTATAACAATGATGTTGGTTGCAGGTCCAATGATAGGATTGTATTTTGTAGGTATATTGTTCATCGAGCGTAAACAACGTAAAAAGTTGAACACTTAAATCTGAAATCAGAAAAGTAGGGATATAATGCTTGAAAGTGTATCATTATTTTTAGGAAGTACTGAAATCATAGTATTAGTTGTAGTGATTGGTGTACTAATTTTTGGTGCAAAAAAGATCCCTGAACTTGCCAAAACATTTGGTAAAGCCAAAGGAGAATTTGAGAAGGGAAAAATTCAAGGAGATAAAGAACTGAAAGATTTCAAAGGCGAAATAGACAGCATTTCTAAAGATAAAGAAGTAAAATCAGATTAATTTTCACATATCTTGGCAAAATCATCCATAAGATTAGAATAATTTTTGCTTAGTTTTGATTTATCCAGTAATTTTGGAATTCTTATATTTCCAGTTAATTTCAAATTAGCATCAACCAAAATTTTAGTACCTTCAGGAATTTCAATAAATTCCTGTCTAATGTAACTGCCTCTGGATTTACCTCCAATAACATAGACTTCATGTAACACAGATGGTTTAGCAACATGTTTTGACATAAATAATAACTCCAAATCGCCCAGCAGTAGATGCTCCTCAACCACAGCAATGTTATCCCTAACTGAACGAATACGAATTGAGGAATAGTATTGTGGAACTAATTTGGGATAATTTTCATAATTTGAAAAAATCTTAAAAACATCTTCTCTTTTTGCATGAATGATTTTTTCTAAAGAAAATTTAGCCAATGATGTTTTAGAAACTACCCCAACGAGGGTATAAATCATGATCAATATCAAATTGGTCTAAACATTTACCAACACCATGATTTACAATATCATCAATTGTTTTAGGATTTGTATAAAATTCAGTAACAGGAGGTAAAATTACAACACCCAGTCTAGATAGTTTCAACATATTTTCTAAATGAATTGCAGAAAGAGGTGTTTCTCTAACCATTAGAATTAATTTTCTACCTTCCTTAATTGTAACTCCAGCAGATCTTGCAACAAGAGTGTCATCATATCCATTTGCAATTGCAGCTAAAGTTTTCATGCTACAAGGAGCAACAATCATTCCATTAATTCTATGAGTTCCACTAGAAACACTTGCAGCCATATTTTTTGGATCTGAAGTAGTATTTGCAAGGGATTTAACATATTCTGGAGTGTGCTCAGTTTCCATAGAAATACATTTTTCACCCCACTCAGACATCACCAAATGAGTTTCAACATCTAATTTTTTCAATATCTCCAAAATTCTAATCCCGTAAATAACACCGGTACTTCCAGTTATCGCAATAATTAATTTCAACAGTTAATCTGGAAAATAGTATTTTTGATAGACTCTGCGTAAAGCATATTTTCAGTAAAATTACTAATCATATTTCTTCCAGTTCCTCCTAGATTATTTAAAAACATTATCAGATAAATAGTAAATCCTTTAGGAGTGAATAAAATCAGAGAAAAAGTCAATATTTTCATAAAATAAAAATATGTAGGCGTAAAAAATAGTTAAAAATAATTTAATTTCCAGAAAAATTTAGCCAGTCAATTAATAAAATTTCAACAAGATTTGGAATTATTTTGATTTTAAATTCTTGGCCGTTATTAGATATAAAAAAATAGTGTTGTTTTTGAATGGAGGTAATAAAATCATGATCAATTTTCATTACTAGAAATTTTAATTCATTATTGTATTCAAATTGAAAATCGGCAAGAAAATAATTTGAAGAAACATGATTAGTCATAATCATATTTTTAGAAATAACAATAAAATCATGTAATTCTGTAGAGATATCACTAACCAGTATTGTGTCATCAATTATTTTCCAAGATGTAAGATAATTTTGTAAATCAGTAGACATTTGATTAAGATGTATTTGTAAATCTTGTGAGCGAGTCATAACAAATATTGTATTATAATGTAAAATTTAAACTAAAATAAATCTAAATTTTTTTTAAATGTGAGAATCAACTATCAACATATTCAAAATACTATCAAGTATTTTCAGATACATCTTGTTCAACAAATTCTATAGGGTTTTTCATTTTTTTGTACATTAAATCAATTTTTACGTTTAATTGCAATTGCAACTATGACAATCCCCACAATTACAACTCCAATTAAGACATACAGTATTGTGAAATCATCACTAGATATGTTTGATGTGAATTTTGTGACATCTTCAAGTTCCACCTCAGATATGCGAATAATCTTGTCATTATGTCCATTTGCAGTAAGAAGATACAGAACACCATCTGGGCCTATTTGCGCAGTTCTAATTCTTCCAAACTCACCTTCAAACATTTTTTCTTCACTGATTAAAGAACCATCTTGAGCAATATCCAGAACCATAAGATGTTGTCCTCTAAGAGATCCAACCAAAAATTTTCCGTTCAGACTAGAAATTTTTTCTGAATCATAAAACACCATTCCGCTTGGAGCCCATGTTGACGAACCACTGTGTAGAATTGGATTTACAAAAGTATCATCAAATGAATCGCCCACTACTTTTGGCCACCCATAATTTTTACCCTTTAAAATTACATTAATTTCATCATGTCCAGTCCCCATTTCACCTGATGGTCCATGTTCAGATGATACAAGTATACCATCTTCAGACCATGCAATTCCTTGAGGATTACGATGACCATAAGAAAATACAGGACTTGAATCAAAAGGGTTATCATCAGGAATTGTGCCGTCAGGATTAATTCTAAGAATTTTTCCTGCAAGAGAAGAAAGATCTTGAGACTGTTCAGGATTAATTGCATCTCCTGTTGTAATGTACAATTTTCCATCAGGACCAAACTTAATTCGTCCACCATCATGCCATGGAGCACCTGGAATATCATCTAGGATAATCTGCTTCTCTGTTAGTGTGTTATTGTCAACTATGAAACTAAAAACCTTATTTTGAAAAAATTCAAGTTCTAAATTTGTCTGATAAACATAAATTTTCTTATTTTTTTCAAATTCTGGATGTAATGCAAGACCTAACGTTCCACCCTCAATTGATCCACTTTTTTGGAATGTTTGTATTACTTTCACCTCACCAGATTCGCCAATTTTCCATATTCGTCCATCTCTTTCTGTAAAGTAAATTTCCCCATCAGGTCCAAAAACAATTTCCCATGGATTGTTTAAACCGTCAACTAGAACATCCACATTCAAGTCTCCAAATGCTGGAATTATAATTGGAAATAAAGCAACAAAGAAAATAATTACTAGTAATCGCATAATTCAAAGATACTTTTTTTGCTTAAAATCCTATGCAATGAATTTTGATATATCTTCATGTAACATCATATTGAATAACTATCCTAAACTTTTCAATTTGTTGTCAACAAGAAAAAAGATTGTATGTTTCAAAAGTAAATTTTTAGATAAAAATCACATATCTTCAGACATGTCTTGTTGAAGCGATTCTTTTTCAATGGATTCTTTTTCTAATTTTCTACGTTTAATCCATAAAGAAACACCACCTGCAATCATGGCAGTGAACAAAATTATGCCAGCCATTTGGAGTTCTAAAGAATACAACATGCTAAAACTTGGAATGTGATGAAAAAAAAGTCTTGTGGTTTATCCCGATCCGTGAAAACAAAATTTTACATATATTAGATGCCAGTATTTAGGCATAATATGATAAAAAGTTCTGAAATCAAGAAGATAGTTAATGATTATTCAGATGTAAGAATAGGCGTACTGGGAAGCCACTCGGCTTTAGAGGTAATGGACGGAGCAAAAGATGAAAATTTTCAAACGACGGTTTTTTGTCAAAAAGGACGGGAAGGACCATATCAAAGATTTGGAAGAATTGCAGATGAAATAATAATTTTAAATAAATTCAAAGACATGGCATCGGCAAAAAATCAAAAAATGTTAAGAGATACAAATACAATTGTAGTCCCGCATAGATCCCTTACAGTTTATCTAGGATACAAAACAATTGAGGATTCATTTAAAGTTCCAATATTTGGAAATAGAAAATTATTTCAGGCCGAAGAGAGAACTGCAAAGAAAGGCCAGTATTATTTATTAGAAAAAGCTAAAATCAAATATCCAAAATTATTCAAGGATCCTAAGGGAATAAACAAACCATGCATTGTAAAAGTTCAAGAAAAAAAGAGACCTTTAGAAAGAGCATTTTTTACAGTTTCGTCATACAAAGATTATAAAGAAAAATCAGAAACAAAAATAAAACAGGGGTTAATTGATAGAAAAGATTTAGAAAAAGCAAGTATAGAAGAATTGGCAATCGGAACATACATGAATTTTAATTTCTTCCATACACCAATTTCAAATCAAGTAGATTTTATTGGAATTGAAAGAAGGCTTCAAACAAACATTCACGATTATAATGCACTACCTGCAAAGGAACAATTAGAAATGGATATTGATTTACAAAATATCGAAGTTGGACATACTCCTGCAAGTATTAGAGAGTCATTACTTGAAAAAGTAATTAAAATGGGAGACAAATTTGTGGCTGCAGTTAAAAAAGAATATGCACCAGGCATAATTGGACCATTTTCACTTCAAAGTGTAATTACAAAAGATTTAGAATTAGTTGTTTATGACGTATCATTAAGAGTTCCAGGTAACCCAATAGTTGCAACAACTAGTCCATATACAAAATATCAATATGGTCAGACATTTGGTGTTGGAAGAAGAATTGCAATGGAAATCAAACGAGCACAAGAAGAAGATAGATTAGATGAAATAGTTACATAAATTTTAAAAAAATA
>ERZ890510.610-NODE-610-length-27611-cov-7.324031_pt1 | contig 27611 bp, 25 predicted proteins | sample MGYA00521265_ERZ890510 | MGnify/ENA primary metagenome ERZ890510 (study PRJEB32303, sample SAMEA104408624) | aquatic metagenome | biome: Brackish water; feature: Chemocline; material: water | place: Baltic Sea | collected 2014-10-26T21:54:00 | depth 110 m ... | reverse complement strand
CTAAAATATTATATTTGATAAAATTAAATAATAAGATATTGAAAATTTCAAAAAATAAAATACTATTACTAATATCATCTGTTCTATGTTTTTTAGTATATTTTAACTACAACTCTTTTTCTACAACAATTAAAAAGAGTATTCATAAAGAAAATTTAGAAAATAGTCCTTTCAAAGAAACTTACAATCTATCTAAGGGTGAAAGAAAAAAAATAGATCTTCCGCCAAACAAATATTCTGAAAAGATGTGGGAACTTTCTATGAACCCTATAGATGGAAGACCAAATATTGAAAAATTATTTGAACTTCAATACAATCTTAAAAAATCTAGAATTCAATCTGTAAAATTAAGTACAGTTCCTGGTGAATCTGATGAAATGAAATGGATCTCAAGAGGTCCAGGTAATGTTGGTGGAAGAACTAAAGGATTAATGTTTGACCCAAATGATCAAAAAGACGAGACCGTATTTGCTGGTGGAGTAAGTGGCGGATTATTTAAGAATACTAATATATCCGACGAAAGCTCAGAATGGGTACATATTACGGAAGGAATACCAAGTAATATTCCAGTTTCTTCAATAACATACGACCCAAATGATACTAAAACAATTTATGTTGGAACCGGAGAATCTTATACAGGAGCAGAAGCTTTAGGAAATGGGTTATGGAAATCATCTGATGCAGGTGTCACATGGAATAATATTTTCGGTGGTAAATCAGATACTGAACAAGTATATATTAGTGAGGGAAATGAAGTGGTGATAACTAGCCCTGATAACATAGGCCCCTTTGGCTATGTGGAAGCAAATTTTGGCCCCTCTCTAACTAAAGATCCAATAATTGGTGAGTTATTACTAGCTGATGATGGTGATACTTCAGGAGATGATTCTGATGGAATTGGGGGGACAACTTCAGATGCGTGTCAAGTTTTAACATCCGCTAATGCTGCTAGTATGAATGGTAAAATTGCTTTAATTGATAGAGGAGATTGTTCTTTTATATCTAAAGTTAAAGTAGCTCAAGATGCTGGTGCAAAAGCTGTAATAGTCATTAACAGAAATGATGGTTCTAATGCGGATTGGACTCAAGCGCCCATTAGTATGGGAGGAACTGAAGGAGCTAATGATATTACAATTCCTTCTTTGATGATTTCTACCAGTAATGGTAATGTTATTAAAGCTCAATTAAAAAATGAGGCAGTAACTGTTTCTCTGGCTCAAAAAAGTTTGGTATCAAAAGGTTATACTGTAATTCCAGGGATTTTTTACATTAATGATGTTGTTGTAAGAAACAATGGTGGTAAGTCTGAAATTTATATTGCAACAGGAGTTTCTTCGCATAGAGATGCTGCTAGTCACATATTTGGTGTAGATGATTATGGTATTTGGAGGTCCTTAGATCAAGGAAAAACTTGGATAAAGGTTCCTGCATATATAGACGCATCAACTACTCTTTATCAGCCAATGGACTTAGAATTAGACCCAAGCACTAATAAACTATGGTTCTCAACTACAAATAATTATAGAGGAACAGGTGGAGGAACTATACTTGTTTCTAACGATGATGTTACAAGTTTTGTAAAAAAACACACTATTGAAGGCGCTAGAAGAACTGAATTAGAGATAACATCAAATGGCATTATTTACGCATTAGCTGCTGAAAACCCAGTGACAATTATTAAATCATCCGATAAGTTCGCTAATGATCCTGCCGTAATTGTATTGCCTAATGATGCGGACACTGGTATTGAGCCAGAAGATTTTACAAGAGGTCAATCTTTTTATGATTTATTAATCGAATCTGATCCAAACAATCCTAATGCTATTTTTTCTGGTGGGATTGATTTATTTAAATCAACTTCTGGTGCAGAAAATGCTACTGGAGCAGACCCTTGGATTCAATTATCACATTGGTACGCTGGATTTGGATTCCCTTATACACATGCAGATCAACATGGTTTAGCCTTTGGAAATTTTGATTCTTCTAAAAAAGTATTTGGAAATGATGGAGGGGTTTACTTTAGTAAAACTCAAGCTGATGGAAGTGAATTAATTGCTTCAAGAGTAAATAATTATGTAACCAGTCAATTTTACACCATCGGCGTTGCACCATCTGAAATGTTTAAAGATTCGACAGAACAAGTGTCTGGAAGAGATTCTTCAACTAGATTACAAAGCACACTCACAATAAGTGGAATGACAGATGTAATTTTAGCTGGAGCACAGGATAATGGAACTCAATTGTTCGCAAATAAAAATAATTCTATAAGTAGAAGTCACGATATTTCTGGGGGAGATGGGGCTGCATCAATGTTCTCTCAAAACCTAAATAAAAGATACTATGTAACCAATTATGTTTATAATAAATATGTTGATGCATACGATTTTAATACTAATCAAGTTTTTCAGATAAACAGTGAAAGCGAATCAAATGGCGATTTTATAACAGTTCAGGCCTTGGATTCAAAACTCGGTGTGATTTATTCTAATTATTCTAATTCTGGAAATTATGAAATTGCAGCCTATTACGGTTGGGATGAATTCTTAGAAGCCGACAGAAACACCAATGCTTCAAGAAATATTTTGAAAAGTTCTCAAATGCTTTCTAATGTATCTGCTTTAACCGTATCTCCTTTTGAGACTGACACTTCTACACTAATGGTTGGGCTTGAAAACGGAGACGTGTTTAGGGTTGAAAATGCTAATACAAATGCAGCTAAATGGACTAATATTTCTGGAGATGAATTCTTAGGAAGTGTATCGGATATTGAATTTGGAATTAATGAAAATGAAATTTTTGTGACCTTCCATAATTATGCTGTAAAAAATATATTCTATTCTTCAGACGCTGGAAAAACCTGGTCAAATAAAGAAGGTGATTTGCCAGATTTACCTGTGAGAACTATTTTACAAAATCCTATAGTTTTAAGTGAGGTTATAGTTGGAACAGATTTAGGAGTATGGTATACTAAAAACTTTAAAGACGAATCTCCGAATTGGTTTCAAGGGTTTAACGGAATGAGTGATGTTAGAGTAACAGATTTAGATTTAAGAGATGATTATGCAGTATTTGCTGCATCCTACGGTAGAGGCGTATTTTCTTCATATTTTTCATCTAATGGGCCATTATTACAGTTGAATTCTCCAGAATCAAATATAAAAATAGGTCAAGAAGAAAAAGGAATTTTTAAAGTTAAATACAGAGTGTTTTCTGCCTATAATGCAGAAACAGAATTTTCAATTACCGGATTACCATCTGAAATTTCTGTCGCTTACGATCCTTCAAAAAAAATAACAATTAGTGAAAATGGTGAAATTTCATTTGAGTTAACTGTGGCAGCAGATGCCTTGGCTAAAACTTATCCTTTACAGATAGTTGCTATTGCAGATGGACAGACTATTGATCCAGTTGGAATAACTTTAGAGGTTCTTTCAAATGACTATGATGACGACGGAATTAAAAACAATGAAGACAATTGCCCTAATACTGCCAATCCAGATCAAAAAGATTTTGATGGAGATGGTATTGGAGATGTTTGCGATCCTAACCCTATTCCAAGTGACACCTTTGCTTTAGAACATCTTGACGAGACTTGTAGAAGTTCAGATAATGGAAGTTTAAAAGTTACTATTAAAGGAGAGTTCAGCAGTCCTTTTAATGTAGCTGTAACTGGAGGTCCAACTGGGTTTACTCATACTCCAGAATCAATCACAGGATCTGACTGGTCTTTAAGTAATTTGAAAGCTGCAAATTATAAAGTGTGCTTAACAACTGACATGTTTCCAAACTTAAATCAATGTTTCAATGTTACTATTGAAGAACCTGTTGATCTTAGTGTGCTTTCTACAGTTAATAGAGAAAGCAGACAAGCCTCACTTAATCTTTCAGGCGGAACTAAATACAACATAGTACTAAACGGAAATTTGATTACGACCTATGATGAATCCATAGACCTGTCTCTAAGCCCAGGGATAAATACTATTAAAATCACTACTAACAAAGAATGCCAAGGAATTTATGAAGAAATAATTTTTGTTTCAGAAGATATTTTACTAAGTCCTAACCCAGCTAACTCAACATCAAAATTATGGATTGGAGGATTTGATGAAAAAGTAAACATCACTCTATTTGATATCACAGGAAGAGTAATTTGGACTAAAAATGATAAAGTGCCTTATTCTAGATCATTGAATATCCCATTCTCGAATGTAAAATCTGGACTATACATCCTTAAAGTAAACTCTGAAACAATTAAAAAATCAATCAAAGTCATTAAAGAATGAAAAAAATATTAATTGCAACCTTTTGTGTTTTATCATCGATATTAATCTCTTGCTCTGGTGGTTCAGACGAAGGGAGTACTGGTGGTGGTGGTGGTAGGCCAATAGATCCAGGGCCTGTTAGCCCTTCTGCAGCGACGCTTTCAAAACCAACCAACAATTCAGAATGTTTAGAAGTAGATGCCGTTAAGTTTGAATGGGCTAAATCTAACAATACGGATAGCTACACAATTGTAATTAAAAATTTACTAACTCTAGAACAGATATCTGCAACTACCACTTCTACAAGCTTAGAAATCACTCTGACTAAGGGTTTTCCGTATTCTTGGTATATTATTTCTACCAATACTACTACATCTACAGCAAGTAGTACTAAGTGGAAATTTTATTTATCTGGAGAAGCTCAAAAAAATCACGCTCCTTTTCCAGCTGATATTTTAGCCCCTAAACCAGGCGAAACTGTATCCACAGGTAGTATACAGCTCTCATGGTCTTTTTCAGATATTGATACTAGTGATCAGCATACCTTTGATATTTATCTGGATCTAAAAGATGGGTCAACAATAAATTCATCTAATTATACGGCTACTAAAAAGACTATAACAATTAATGAACCTGGAACGTATTATTGGAAAATTGTTACTAAAGATAATCATGGAAGTAGTTCAGATTCTGGAGTTTCTACTTTTATAGTTACTGAATAAAGTTTATTTAAAAAAACTTAAAAGATAGTCGACCTCTTCTTTTTTGTTATAAAAATTTAAACTTATTCTTATTCCACCACCCCTTTGGGAACAAATAATTTTGTTTTCTGTTAATTTAGTATACAACAGTACGTCTCCTTTTAAATTAAAAATATTAGAATGATTAACTCTTTTGATTGTCTGATCATCCAACAAACCCTTGTCAATAAATTTTTTTTTGGCGTAATGGGATAATTTGTTTATTGATTTTTCTATGTTACTCAAGCCATAGTCTGATAATTTTTTTAAAGAAAACAAAAGACTCCCAAAATTAAGAGTGTCATAATGTCCAAGTTCTAAAATTTGATTTAAAAAAATTTTATTCTTTAAAAAATCATTAACTACATTATTTCTTAGAATAATAAAACCATTACCATACCCACCTAAGAGCCACTTATATCCGCTTGAAATCAAAATATCTATATCAGAATTATTAAAATCAAATTCTTTTGTTCCACAAAATTGAGTCCCATCAGCAATAATTAAAAGATTTGGAAACAATTTCTTGATTTTTTTAATAAATGTTAAATCTAAAAAAATTCCATTTATATACTGAACAATTGAAAGCACTAATACATTAGGCTTATATTTATTGATTCCATTTAAAATTTGATGTTCAAGATCATGTGAATTATCAACAAAAAAATGTTTAAAACCTGATGTTTGAACCTGATTAATTATAGATGGATAATCATTTTTAATAAGTAAAAAAGTTTGATCTAGATTTATAAGATTTAATAATGATTTAAATCCTAAAGAAAAGTTTTGAGTTAAATAAACAGGATGGTTATCTGTCTTAAAAAAATAACTTACTTCCTTTCTGACTTTATCTAAGAATTCTTCATGATTTACTCTAAATTGACTGCCACCTTCGAGAAACTCTAAATCATGACTTTTTCTCCAAGATAAAAGTTCATCGTATAGTAAACCTGATCTGGCAGTGTCTAAATACGTGTAATTGTTTAGAATAGGAAATTTCATTTTTAAAAATTCTAGACTAATTAATTTATATTAAAAATATTACTTTTACTAATTAATATTTTAAGCTAGCTATGCTATTTAAAAGTAAAAGTAATCCCAATATTGATGAAGAACAAATCAAGCTAGTAGAAGATGCTCAAAAAAGAGTGAAACAAAGAAAAAGATTATTTTATCATTTTTCTGTAATGTTATTTGGAATTGCTACTCTATTAATCATAAATATTCTGTTTAAGATTAAAGGTGATATTAAACCCTACGACATTCCTTGGTCATATTGGGTTAGTATATTTTGGATTCTAATTCTATTAGCTCACGCCTATAACGTTTATATAACTAATCGTTTTATGGGAAAAGATTGGGAAAAAGAACAAATAAAAAAACTAGTTCTAAAGCAAGAGTTGAAAATTTCAAAAATAAAAAATGAACTTGAAAAAGAGGCTAGAATAAAAGCAGAATCAGAATTGTTTAAACAAAATAACTATAAAAATTTAATCACCTTAATAGCAGCGGTGAGTGAAAACAATGTTATAGGGAAAGATAACAAGCTTATTTGGTATCTCTCAGATGATTTAAAGCACTTTAAAGAGTTAACTAAAGGACATGCTGTGATAATGGGAAGGAAAACCTTCGAATCAATGCCTAAAGCTTTACCTAACAGAACAAACATTGTTATAACTAGAAAAACAGATTACGTTGCAAATGATGCTATAGTGGTTAACTCATTAAATCAAGCATTAGAAAAAGCCGTGGATGACAAGCAACCTTTTATTATTGGAGGAGGAGAAATTTATAGTCTAGCTATTAAAATTGCTGATAGAATTGAATTAACCAGGGTTCATACAGATTTAGAAGGAGATGCTTATTTCCCTGAGATTGATCATTCTATATGGGAAGAAGTGTCCAGAGAAAAAAGATTAAAAGATGAAAAACACGACTACCACTTCACTTTTGTCAGATACAATAAAAAATAATTAAATGAAATCATATGTATTCCCTGGTCAGGGTTCACAATTCCCAGGAATGTGTCACGACCTTTATCAAAAACATACTGAACTTAAAGAAATGTTCGAAAAAGCTGCAGACATTTTAAAATTCGATATTTCAAAGATAATGTTTAATGGGTCCGCTGAAGAATTAACTCAAACTAAAGTAACTCAGCCAGCTATTTTTATTCATTCCATGGCTATTCTAAGCGTACTTAAAAATTCTTTTAAGCCAGGTCAAGTTTCTGGACATTCTCTTGGAGAATTTTCCGCTCTTGTAGCTGCTGGAGTTCTTAGCTTTGAAGATGGCTTAAAACTTGTTTCAACTAGAGCCAAGGCAATGCAAAAGTCTTGTGAAAACACAAAAGGAACAATGGCGGCTATTCTAGCTCTAGAAAATGAATTAATTGAAACAATTTGTGAAGATGTAAATGGAATTGTTGTGGCGGCTAATTACAACTGTCCTGGACAAGTAGTGATTTCAGGAGAATTAAAAGCTATTAAAGAAGCTTGTTCAAAACTATTAGATGCAGGTGCTAGAAGAGCCCTAATTCTACCTGTAGGTGGAGCATTTCACTCTCCTTTAATGGAAGATGCAAAATTAGAATTATCTATTGCTATAAACAATGCTAATTTTAATGAGCCAACCTGTTCAATATATCAAAATGTAAATGGAATTGGAGAAACATCATTAGTTAAGATTAAAGAAAATTTAATTTCTCAATTAACCTCACCTGTTAAATGGACTCATTGCATTGATCAAATGGTAAAGGATGGTGCAACAGAATTTATTGAAATTGGTCCAGGAAAAGCATTACAAGGTTTAATAAAGAAAATAAATAGAAATTTGATTATAAGTTCCCCTGATCTTTAAAAAAATTATTTATTTTTTCACAAATAAAATCTATCTGATTATCATCTAATTCAGAGTGCATAGGCAACGATATTACCTGTTCACTCAATAAATTAGAAATCTTAAAATCTTCCTCATTGTATCTAACATCAACATAAGCTTTTTGTCTATGTAATGGAATGGGATAGTAAATGCCGAAAGGTATTTTTAAATCTGATAAATACTCAGCTAAATCATCTCTCATTCCATTTAAGACTCTTAAAGTATATTGATGAAAAACATGAGATTGACAATTGCCTTTCACAATTGGAGTTATTAAATTTTTGTTTCCTTCAAGTTTTTTTGAATAAAACAAAGAAGCTTGTTTTCTTCTTTCATTGTAAAAATCTAAAAGAGGTAATTTTGAATTTAAAACAGCGGCTTGAATACTATCTAATCTTGAATTCACTCCTACAATATCATGATGATATCTTTTATACATGCCGTGATTAACGATTCCACGAATAGTATGAGCTAAGTCACTATTATTAGTAAAAATAGCTCCGCCATCTCCAAAACATCCAAGATTTTTTGATGGAAAAAAAGAGGTTGTTCCAACATCTCCTATAGTTCCAGATTTAACTTTAGTCTTATTTAAAAATTCATATGTTGAACCAATTCCTTGCGCATTGTCTTCAATTAAAAATAAATTATGAGTTTTTGCAATTCTCGTTAACTCTTCCATATTAGCAACTTGTCCAAATAAATGAACCGGAATTATGGCTTTAGTTTTTGAAGATATTGCTTGAATAACTTTTTCACAATCAATATTAAAAGTTTCAATATCAACATCCACTAAAACAGGTATTAATTTCAATAAAGCTATCACTTCAACAGTTGCAGCAAAAGTAAAATCAGATGTAATTATTTCATCTCCAGGCTTTAGCCCTAGACTCATTAAAGCGATTTGAAGTGCATCTGTTCCGTTTGCACAAGGTATCACATGTTTAACGTTTAAATAAGACTCTAGATTTCCTTGAAACTCTGAAACTGAAGGGCCATTAATAAATGTACCATTCTGCATTACTTCTAAAACTGAAGAATCAACTTTATCTTTTATAAACTTATATTGAGTTTGTAAATCCACCATTTGGATTTTTTTCATATACTAATTTTTTGTAAAAATAATAAAATACAGAGTTTAAAAGTAAATATCTTTACAAAATACTAATTTAGCAGAGTATTAAATCATTATGACTACTCTGTATAATTTATTGATGATTAAAGTAGAGATATTTTTATCTATACTTAAATTATTTAATTTAAAAATTAGAAAATTCGTAAATGAAAGAAAAAGTGTTATTCAAATACTTGAAAAAGAAATTAATAAAAACGAAAAATACATTTGGATACATGTAGCTTCTTTAGGAGAATACGAACAAGGACTTCCTGTTTTTAAGCATATTAAATCTTTATATAAAAATCATAAAATTGTATTGTCATTTTTTTCATCTTCTGGATACAATACTAGGCTAAATAATCCGATTAGTGATATAACTGTTTATCTTCCGCTAGACACGAGTAAAAATGCAAATAAATTTTTAGACATAATAAAACCTGAAATGGCTTTGTTTGTTAAATATGAATTTTGGCCGAATTTTTTAAAATCTTTAAATAAAAGAGGAGTTCCAACTTATTTAATATCAGGTGTGTTTAGAGAAAATCATTGGTTTTTTAAATTTTATGGATTTTGGATGAGAAAAGTATTGCGTTCTTTTACTCATTTTTTTGTTCAGAATAATAGTTCTAAACAGGTACTTTCAAAATTTAATATCAATAATTGTTCAGTTATGGGTGATTCTAGATATGATAGAGTTATGGAGTTATTAAATCAAAATAATGAAGTTCCCTATTTAAAAAATTTTAAAAATAATAAAACCTGTATAGTAGCAGGTAGTACATGGAGGAAAGATGATGATATAATTATAAAATTTATAAATTCTAATTCATCTTCAAAGATATGCTGGATCATAGCTCCTCATCAAATTAATTTAAATTATATAAAAGAACTGCAAAATCAAATTGAATTAAATTCAATATTATTATCTGAACTAAATTTTGAGAATTCCCAAAATATTAATTTGATTATTGTTGATAGTGTCGGTATACTCACCAAATTATATTCTTATGCAGACATTTCATATGTTGGAGGGGGAATGGGTAAAACCGGATTGCACAATACATTAGAACCCGCTGTCCATAAAATACCTGTAATAGTGGGACAAAATTTTAAAAATTTTCCTGAAGTATCTGAATTAATTAATTTAAATGGAATTATTAGTGTCAATAATTACCAATCTTTTGAAACTAAAATTATTGAATTAATTCAATCAAGCCATAAAAGAGATAAAATGGGAAAAATTAATTTTGAATATATACAAAACAATATTGGAGCATCAGAAAAAGTAATCTCCTATTTAAATGAAAAAAAATGAAAAAAACACTCTCATTAATAATATTTACTCTCTTATCAATTAACATTAGTGCACAAAGTCCTGTTGGTTCATGGGAAAGATATCATAATTCAGAAAAAGGTGAAAAACTCAAAAGTGTAGTCATTTTTTCAGATGGCTATCAATCCATTAGCACATACAATGCAAAAACCGGAAAGTTTATTTACACTAATGGAGGGACATGGAAGTTGGAAGGAGATAGTATGACAGAAAAAGTTGAATTTGATACTGGCAACTCTGAACGTGTAGGTTTAGAAGTCACTTTTAAAGTTCAAATTACTGATTCTACGATGAAAATTGTGGGAAGTGAAATGGAATTTAAAAGAATTGATAACGGGAAACCAGGTGAACTTAAAGGCGCATGGCTTATGTCAGGAATAATAAAAGACGGAAAAAAACAATTAAGGGATATTACTATACCTAGAAAAACTATGAAAATTTTATCAGGATCCCGATTTCAATGGATTGCTTATAATACCGAAACAAAAAAATTTATGGGAACTGGTGGCGGGAGCTATACTACTATAAAGGGTGTATATTCAGAAAATATAGAATTCTTCTCTAGAGATGATTCGAAAGCAGGACTAAGTTTGAAATTTAATTATAAGCTTATAAATAATGAATGGCACCATAATGGGTTTAGTAGTAAAGGAGATGAAATCAATGAAATATGGAGTCTAAGATAAATTCTTGTAATCTTTTCTTTTCAGTACTTTTGATAAAATTTAAAAATGTCTAAAAAACCTCTAATATTAGTAACAAATGATGATGGAATTACAGCTCCTGGAATAAGAGCCCTAATATCTGTAATGAACGAATTAGGAGATGTTGTTGTAGTTGCACCTGATAGTCCTCAATCTGCTATGGGCCATGCCATAACTATTAATTCTACATTATACTGTGATTCAATAAAAATTGATGACGGACCACAAATTGAATATTCATGCTCAGGAACACCTGCTGACTGTATTAAGATGGGGGTGAATGAAATTTTAAAAAGAAAACCTGATATATGTGTTTCTGGAATTAATCACGGATCAAATTCGTCAATTAATGTTATTTATTCAGGAACAATGAGTGCCGCTATTGAAGCTAGTATTGAAGGTATACCTGCAATAGGATTTTCTTTATTAGATTATAGATGGAATGCTGACTTTGAATCAATAAAATCTTTTATAAAAAAAATAACAGTTGAAGCAATGAAGCAGGGAATTCCAAAAGGAAATGCATTAAATGTTAATTTTCCAAAACTAAAAGAAGGTGATATAAAAGGAATAAAAATATGTAGACAAGCAAAAGCTCATTGGATTGAAAAATTTGATAAAAGAAAAAGTCCACAAGGAAAAGAGTATTATTGGCTAACTGGAGAGTTTATAAATCAAGATGATGGTGAAGATTCAGACGAATGGGCTTTAAAAAATGGATTTATTTCAGTTGTTCCTATTAAATTTGACATGACAGATCATTCTAATATTAAAGAATTGAATAATTGGGAAATTTAAAATGAAATATTATATAATAGCTGGTGAGGCTTCTGGCGATTTACATGGCTCCAAGTTAATTAGTGAAATAATTAAAGTTGATTCAAAAGCTGAAGTTAGAGCATGGGGTGGAGATAAAATGGAAAAATCAGGTGCTAAAATTGTAAAGCACTATAAAGATTTAGCCTTTATGGGGTTTTATGAAGTCCTAATTAATATAAGAAGCATATTAAAAAATATAAAGTTTTGCAAAGATGATATATTAAAATTCAATCCAGATAAGATAATATTCATTGACTACCCTGGGTTTAATCTAAGAATTGCTAAATGGGCCAAATCAAAAAACAACAATTTTACAACCTACTATTATATAGCTCCTCAAATATGGGCTTGGAATGAAAGTAGAATTCATGAAATAAAAAATAATATTGATCATTTATATGTAATTCTTCCATTTGAAAAATATTTTTTTGAAAGCAAACATAATTATAAGGTGAAATATTTAGGCCACCCTTTGTTAGACAGTATAACTCATTTAAAAAATGATGAAAAAGAAAAGTTTATAAAAAAGAATAATTTAGATATTAAAAAACCTATAATAGCTATACTTCCTGGGAGTAGAAAACAAGAAATAAAGAAAATACTTTCAGTTATGTTAGATGTGATTGATAATTTTAATGATTATCAATTCATTATTGCTGCTGCTCCAAGTATAAACATAGAATTTCTAAAGAAAATAGTTGAAAATAAAAATGTAAAAATTATAAAAAACAAAACCTATGAAGTTTTATCATTATCCAAAGCAGCAATAGTAACAAGTGGAACAGCAACTCTTGAAACTGCTGTTTTAAAAGTCCCACAAGTTGTATGTTACAAGAGTAGTTTTTTAACTTATTTCCTGGCTAAAATATTTGTCAAAATAAAATTCATCTCACTTGTTAACTTAATAATGAATAAAGAAATTGTTAAAGAATTAATTCAAAATAAATGTACAAAAGAAGAAATAATAAAAGAGTTGAAAAATGTTTTAGATTTAAATAAAAGAAAAGATTTAAAACAAAGTTATGATGAATTAATTAGTAAATTAGGATCTTCTGGATCAAGCAAAAGAGTTGCAAATGATATTATCCTTAATTAATAAGCTTTGAAAATAGACGGAATAGATAAACAAATTCTCCTAGAATTAACAAATAATTCAAGAATGCCAATTTTAGAAATTTCTAGAAAAATTGGAATATCAGGAGCTGCCATACACCAAAGATTGAGAAAACTTGAAAAATCTGATCTAATTTCTGGTCATCATTTAAAATTAAACCCTAAAGCTCTTGGATACTCAACCTTAGCATTTATAGGAGTATATTTTGACAAGGCAGAAAAAAATAAAGAAGCTATAAAAGCAATGAAAAAAATACCTCAGATACTCGAATGCCATTACACTACTGGAAATTGGAGCGTTTTAATAAAGGTATTGTGTAGAAATAACGAAGACCTAATGTTGTTATTAAACAAACAAATTCAATCCATTGAAGGTGTTTCAAGAACAGAAACATTTATTTCTTTAGAGCAACAAATTGATAGACAGATAACTATTAATTAGTCCCTTTAGATTTAATTAAAAAATAAAGAATTATAGAAGTTAATAAAAGTGTAATTGAATTTCCTAAAATCATCGGTAAACTATTAATAATTAAGCCGTAAACTAGCCATAAAAATACACCGGAAAAAAATATTAAGTACATTGTAAGTGACAAGCCAGAAACAGATTTTGTTTGCCAAACTTTATAAACTTGAGGAATAAAAGCTACAGTTGTTAAGACAGCTGCCAAAAACCCAATCAATTCAATATTAAAACTCATAATTAACAAACTATATTAATAATTTTACCTGGAACAACAATAATTTTTTTAATTCCACGACCATCTAAATAATTATTTGTTCTTTGATCAATAATAATATTTTGTTTAATTTGATGAATATCCAGTGAGGACTCTTGAACTAATTTAAACTTAAGTTTTCCATTAAATGATACTGGATATTCAACATTATTTTCTTTTATATAAACAGGATTACATTCTGGATAATTAACAAAAGAAATTGATTCATTATGACCAAGTTTGTTCCAAATTTCTTCAGAAATGTGTGGAGCAAATGGAGATAACAAAACACATAATGATTCTAAAATTGAACGGTTATTACATTTTATAGAACTCAAACCATTAACACAAATCATGAATGCGCTAACTGAAGTATTAAAAGAGAAATTTTCAATATCATCATTAATTTTCTTTATAGTTTTATGTAAGATTTTCAAACTTTCACTAGATGGTTTATCATTAACCACATTGAAATTTTCATTTTGATGAAATAAATTCCAAAACTTTTTTAGGAATGAAAACGTTCCTGTTATACCTGCTGTATTCCATGGCTTAGCCTGTTCAATAGGACCTAAAAACATTTCATATAACCTTAAAGTATCTGCACCATATTTTTCACATATTTCGTCTGGACTTACTACGTTGTATTTAGATTTAGACATTTTCTCAACCTCCCTTTTAACAATAAATTTATCGTTTAAAAATTCAAATTTCGCATTTTTAAATTGTGGTTGCCATTTTCTAAGTTCTTCTAAATCTAATTCATTGTTAGAGTTAACACAACTAATCTCAATGTGAATTAGCTGAACATTTTGTTCCTTCACAAGCTCATTAGAGATATAAGTATTCGTGCCATTTAATCTATGAATAAAAGCACTATTACCAAGAATCATCCCTTGATTAATTAATTTTTTTGCATAATCTTTTACCGGAACTAAGCCTAAATCATATAAGAAATATTGCCAAAACCTAGAATATAACAAATGCCCTGTTGCATGTTCGCTTCCTCCAATATACAGGTCAACTTCTTTCCAGTAGTTCAAAGATTTTTTTGACGCAAATTCATCTTTATTAGTTGGATCCATATACCTATTAAAATACCATGAGCTTCCAGCCCATCCAGGCATTGTATTGAGTTCCATTTTAAAAACAGTTTCATTATTAATAAGCTTATTGCTTACAATTTTATTATTTAAAGAATCCCAAGCCCAATTAGCAGAGTTTCCTAAAGGAGAATTTCCATCTTCTGTTGGCAAATATTTATCAACGTTTGGAAGTTCAACAGGTAAATACTTTTCAGAAATCATAACAGGCATATTATCCTTATAATAAACAGGAAATGGCTCACCCCAATATCTTTGTCTACTAAAAACAGCATCTCTTAATTTGTAATTGATTTCATGTATTCCTTTATCTAATTTTTTTAATTTTTCAAGAGCTAAGAGGTATCCTTTTTTAAAGTCTAGGCCATTTAATTCTTCTGAATTTGTTAAAACAAAATTATTTTTTTCTTTAAAGGCTTCATTTGAAATATCAATATCTTTAAATATATTAACTATAGGAAGATTGAAAAATTTAGCAAAATTATAATCTCTTTGATCTCCACATGGAACGGCCATCACTGCTCCAGTTCCGTAACCCGCTAAAACATAATCCGAAATCCAAACAGGAATTTTAATATTTGTTAAAGGGTGCAAAACATAAGCTCCGGTAAATACCCCACTTATAGATTTAACATCAGATATTCTATCTCTTTCTGTTTTTTTACTCGATTCTAAAATGTAATTATTTATGTGATTTTTATTATCATCAGTTGTAATTAATTCTACTAATGGATGTTCAGGTGCAAGAGTAACAAAAGTTACTCCGTATATTGTGTCTGGTCTAGTTGTAAAAGCGTGAATTTGTTTGTCAAAATTTAAAACATCGAATTTAACTAAGATTCCTTCAGATTTCCCTATCCAATTTCTTTGCATTTCTTTTAATGGATCAGGCCAATCTATGTCATTTAAACCCGAGAGTAAACGATCTGAGTAAGCAGAAATTCTAATACTCCATTGAGTCATTTTTTTTCTAATTACTTCATAACCTCCTCTTTCTGAAAGCCCATCAATTATTTCATCATTTGCCAACACCGTCCCTAGCTCAGGACACCAATTCACTTCAGTATCAGAAAGAAAAGCCATTCTATAATCTAACAGTACTTTTTCTTTTTTTTGTTCAGAAAAACTACACCATTGCTTAGAATTAAATTTCAGAGAAGATTCACTTTTTGAAGCATTGAGATTAATATTTCCGCTTTTGTTAAAAATTAAAATTAAATCTTCAATTGATCTAGCTTTTTTTAAACTCAAATCATACCAAGAATTATAAAGTTTAATGAACATCCACTGAGTCCATTTGTAATAATCTTTATTTGAAGTTCTAATTTCTCTAGACCAATCAAATGAAAATCCCAATCTATCAAGTTGAGCTCTATATCTTAAAATATTTTCATTCGTGGTCTCAAGAGGATGTCTCCCTGTTTGAATTGCATATTGTTCAGCTGGCAGACCAAATGAGTCATAGCCTTGTGGGTGCAGCACATTAAAACCTTTATGTCTTTTGTATCTAGAATATATATCACTTGCTATATATCCTAGAGGATGTCCAACGTGAAGCCCTGCACCAGAAGGATAAGGAAACATATCCATCACGTAATATTTTGGAAGATTACTTTCGTTATCAGCCTTAAACACCTTGTTGTCTGACCAGTGTTTTTGCCATTTTTCTTCAATATGTATAAAATCGTATGCCATCTATATTTATAATAAACAAAAATACATTTATTGTATGAACTATAAAATGTTTAAATGAGTTAACAACAGTTAAAAAGGTTTCTTATTTTTACATACAATAAATAAATATTTTGATTAAAAATAGAAGATTACTTTCATCCTACTTTTTTGTTGCTATTAGCATATCCATTGTATTATATATCATGGGAGCATTTTTTTTAATTGCATTTAACGCAAGAAAAATATCAAATGACTTTAAAGAAAAAATTCCTATTACAATCTATTTTAAGAACAGCGCAAAAAAAATAGAAACAGTTCAATTACAAAAAAAAATAAATTTAAAGCCCTATACTAAATCTATTAATTATGTCACAAAGGAAAAAGGCGCAGAAATATTAATTGATGAAATAGGTGAAAATTTTTTAGATTTTTACGGAAGCAATCCCTTGCTTAATTCCATTGATATTTTTCTAAACTTTAATTTTGTCAACACATCTATATTTGAAGAAATATCTGAAGAATTTAAAAATTTGGAATTCATAGATGAAATATCATATGATGCTCCTCTAGTCTCTTTAATTAATGACAATTTGCTTAAAATTAAATTTTGGGTTTTAGTTTTAGCTTCATTTTTCTTAATTATATCTATAATTATAATAAATGGTTCAATAAGGCTTTCTATATACTCAAACAGAATGACCATTAAAACCATGCAGTTAGTGGGAGCTACAAAACGCTTCATAAGAAAACCTTTTATAAACACACACATAAACCTTGGGCTAATTGGGTCACTAATAGCTATAGCTATGCTTTCTTTATCCATTTATTATATTGAAGATTTATATCAGGATTTAAACTTAATAAGTGATGTTACTTTAATACTCTCTTTATTTGCCTCAATATTAATTTTTAGCATTATAATAACATCTATATGCACCTATTTTGCTACACAGAAATTTTTGAAATTAAAAATTGAACAATTATACTAATGAAAAAAAATAATAAAATAAAAGAAGATTTCATTTTTAAGAAAAAAAATTATTTAGCCATGTTAATAGGACTTTGTTTTATTGCTTTAGGATTTATTTTAATGTCTGGAGGTGGTAGTAATGATCCTAATGTTTTTAACCCTGAAATTTATAGTTTTAGAAGAATTAGACTAGCGCCAACTCTAGTATTGATTGGATTTTCTATTCAAGTTTATGCTATTCTTTTAAACCCAAATAAAAAGTAAATGGACTATTTTGAAGCCTTTTTATTAGGTATAGTGCAAGGCTTAACTGAGTTTTTACCAATTTCATCAAGCGGTCATATTGAAATATCCAAAGTAATTTTAGGAACTTCTTTTAATCCAAATGAAGGTTTGTTATTCACTATTGTATTACATTTTGCAACAGCAATAAGTACTTTGTTTTTTTTTAGAAAAGACATATTGAATATTTTTAAAGGTTTGTTTTCAAAGAACTGGAATGAATCTAAGAAATTCTCTTTATCCATACTGATTTCTATGATTCCTGCTGTTTTTATTGGACTACTTTATGAAGATTTTATAAATTCTTTATTTAATGGAAATTTAATATTAGTAGCAGCGATGTTATATATTACTGGTTTACTTTTATTTCTTTCTGATTTTTTAAAATTTAAACAAAAAAAAATTACTTATAAGAATAGTTTTATAATTGGATTAGCTCAAGCAATTGCAATATTGCCTGGTATTTCAAGAAGTGGCGCAACAATAGCTACTTCAGTTATAATGGGGATAGATAGAGAAAAAGCTGCTCGTTTTTCATTTATCATGGTAATTCCTTTAATCTTTGGAAGTATGTTTAAATCAATGATTGATTACGACTTTGATCTTGAGAGTTTTAATATTATTAGTCTTTTAATAGGGTTTATTTCTGCTTTTATAACTGGACTATTTGCTTGTAAATGGATGATAAGGCTTGTTAAAAGCAGTAAATTATATTACTTCTCTATTTATTGCTGGATTGTTGGATCTATTATTGTTGCTTATTCTTTGAATTAATGGATTATAATAAAAATTCATTTATTGAAGGAAAGATGTTGCTAATTAATAAGCCTGTTGGGTGGACTTCTTTTCAAATAGTTAATAAAGTGAGGTGGCTAATAAAAACGCAATATGATCTTAAAAAAATCAAAGTAGGACATGCAGGAACATTAGACCCTTTAGCAGAAGGCTTATTAATACTATGTACAGGAAAATGGACTAAAAAAATTGATCAATTTCAAGGACAAGACAAAACCTACTCTGGAATATTTCACCTTGGAGCTACGACACCATCGTTTGATTTAGAAACAGAAGTTAATTCTACATATCCGATTGAGCACATTAATAAAGATTTATTAACAGAATCCACAAATAAATTTATTGGAGACCAATATCAGATTCCCCCTATTTATTCCGCAATCAAACAAAACGGCAAGAAACTATATGAATACGCTAGAAAAGGAGAAACTGTTGAATTAAAAAAAAGAAAAGTAAATATTTCAGAATTTAAAATAACAAAAATAAATTTACCTAAAATTCATTTTACAATAACATGTAGCAAGGGGACCTACATAAGATCTTTAGCTAACGATTATGGGTTAGAATTAAAAAGCGGCGCATACCTAAATAAATTAAAAAGAGAGGCTATTGGCGATTTTAATTTAAAAAATGCAGTGAGCATAGAGCAATTTGAAGAAATTATTCGAAAAAATTAGGATAAATATTCTAAAAAATCTGACCTAGAAACTTCTTCCGCACCTAAATTTTTAAGATAAGCGCTAGGAACTTGACAATCAATTAGTTTATAACCATTTTTAATCAATTCTTTTACAAGAAAAATAAAACCAATCTTACTAGCGTTGTTCGCCTTAGTAAACATGCTTTCACCACAAAAGACATCCCCAAGATCAACTCCGTAAAGCCCTCCTACTAATTCATAATCTTTCCAAACTTCTACGGAAAATGCGTGGCCTTGCTCATGTAATGTATTAAAAGCTTTCATTAAACCATTAGTTATCCAAGTACCGTGTTGCCCATACCTTTTAACTTTGGCACAAGCATTTACAACTTCATTAAAAGATCTATTAAATGTAATTTCAAAAGGATTGTCTTTTAAAATTTTTTTAGTCGATTTTGAAATTCGCAATTTTTCTGGAAACAAAACCATTCTGGGATCTGGACTCCACCACGCTAAACAATCATCATTTTCAAACCAAGGGAATATTCCATTTTTATATGCAAGTAAAATTCTTTCTGGACTTAAATCACCTCCAAAAGCAACAATACCTTCTTCATTAGCAGATAATGCAGAAGGAAATATATGTTGACTAGTTAGTTGATGCATATATTTTAAAACGGCAAATCATCCGGCTCATTTTCGTTTATTTCATCTGCAGCTTGAAAAGCTTCAGATGGAGGAACAGGTGGAATCTCATCAGTTCCAGAATCAGAAACTAGCTTCTCAATTCTCCAACCTTGAATCGAATTAAAATATTTTATTTCTTTTTGAGGACTTTCCCACTCTCTTCCTCTTAAATTAATATCAATTTTCACTGAATCTCCTGCTTTATAAGAGTTTAGAAGGTCACATTTGTCTTGAATAAATTCTACTAAAATATCTTGTGGGTATTGTTCTTCTGTTGTTACAACTACCTCACGTTTTCTAAAACCATTACTTCCAAATTCTTTAGTATCATTTACTAATTTTAATTTACCTGATATATCCATGTTATAATATTTGTGATAAAAATAAATAATTTTTAGAGCTTATGTAAAGGAAAAAAAACTTTTATATTAGATAATATTAACAAATTGTGATAAACAGTAAATATAGCAATAGAGTAATAAGAATAATTCTGTTATTGGGACTAATTACAGTTGTTTCCTTTATTTTAATAAATACAGTAAATATAATAGACTTCACAAAGGAAGAAGAAAGGAAAAAAATTGAATTATGGGCTATAGCACAAAAAAATTTCATTGAAAATAAAAACTTAGAAGATGACTTAGGGGAGTTAGCCTTCATGGTTTTAACTAAAAATTTTGAGAACCCTATAATTCAAGTAGATAATAATGGCAAAATCTTATCTCATAATAATGTATTTGAAGATGCTAATGAATCAATAGATTCAAGTCATCTAAAATCTGTACTAAGTAAAATTTTAAAAGAAAATGAACCAATCGAAATAAGATTTAGTAACACAATAAGTCAAAAATTATATTATGGTAATTCATCTATTTTTAAAAAATTAAAATATTACCCAATAGCTCTGTTAATAATTGGGGTTTTGTTTTTCCTAATAGCAGTGAATTACTTTAAATCAACTATAGAATCCGTTAACAATAAAATTTGGGCGTCTTTTGCTAAAGAAACAGCTCACCAAATTGCTACTCCTTTATCATCTTTATTGGGATGGTTAACTATTCTTAAAGAAAACAAAGTTGAAAATAATATTACATTAGAAATAGAAAAAGATTTAGAAAAATTAAAAAAAATAACAAATAGATTTTCTGAAATTGGAAATAAAGTAATATTAAAAAAAGAAAATATTAATGAAGTTTTACAGTTAATTATCAATTATTTAAAAAAGCGAAATTCTTCATTAATAAAATTTGAATTTTCTCCAATTAACGATAATGTTAACTGTCTTATAAATAAAATGCTTTTTGATTGGGTAATAGAGAATTTAGTTAATAATAGTATTGATTCAATGAAAGGAAAAGGGCTTATTAAAGTGACCATTTTAAAATCAAAAGAGAAAGTAAATATCTGTATTAAAGACAATGGAAAAGGAATAAGTGATGTTTTAAAAAAGAAAATTTTTAATTCTGGATTCACTTCCAAAGACAAAGGCTGGGGTTTAGGATTATCTTTATCCAAAAAAATAATTACAGAACACCATAATGGTAAAATATATTTAAAAAAATCTGAACTTAACGTAGGAACTGAAATAGTGATTAGTATTCCTGAAGTTTAAAAACAAGCTTTAATTTTATCAGCAATGTTTCTAAATTCACTTTCAGAAAAAGTTTTTTTATTTATAAAAGTAATGTCTTTCATTTCATTAATTGGAATCAAATGAACATGGGCATGCGGGACTTCTAAACCAATAACTGACATTGCTATTCTTTCACATGAAATAGCTTTTTTTAAAGCCTTTGCCACTTTTTTAGAAAACACCATTAACTCATTATATAATTCTGTATCTAAATCAAAAATATTGTCTATTTCTTTTTTAGGTATACATAAGGTGTGTCCTTCTGCATTTGGATTAATATCCAAAAAAGCTATACAGTTTTCAGTTTCAGCTACTTTATAGCAGGGAATTTCTTTATTAATAATTTTAGTAAAAATTGAGACCAAAACTTTATCTATCTATTGAAATTATTTCAAACTTTAATGTGCCATTAGGGACATTTATTTCTGCGATTTCTCCTATTTTTTTTCCTAATAATCCTTTTCCTATTGGAGAATTAACAGAGATTTTTCCTGATTTTAAGTCAGCTTCACTTTCTGCAACCAAAGTATAATTCATTTGTATTTGATTATTTAGGTTTTTGATCACAACTTTAGAAAGAACTAAAACTTTTGAAGTATCAAGCTGTGATTCATCTATCAATCTAGCATTTGACATAAAGTCTTCCAATTTAGAAATTTTCATTTCTAACATTCCTTGAGCTTCTTTAGCAGCATCATACTCAGCATTTTCACTTAAATCACCTTTGTCTCTCGCCTCTCCAATTGCATTAGAGGCTTTAGGGCGTTCAATGTCTTTAAGATAACTTAATTCATCTTTAAGTTTTTTTAAACCTTCTTTTGTATAATAAGAAACATTACTCATCGTTATAAATATAAAAACAAAAAATCCCTTAAAATTGGGATATAAAACAAATATACAAAATTATTAAGTGTATTAATTTTTACTTATTTTTATCAATGAATGAATTATTATAAATTATTTTTTTTATTCATATTTTTTGGCATATTTTCTTGTTCTAAAAATCAATTAAATAACAACCCTTATCTACAAGACATCTCTTTTGAAAAAGTAATAAATTTAAATCTTCCTCAGTATGATAATCTAAAGTATAGTGGCGGCTCTATTTATTTACAATCTGGAGGAATAAAGGGCTTATTACTTTTTAATATTAATGATCAAATCATGGCTTGGGAAGCGAGTTGCCCTAATCAATATCCATCACAATGTTCAACCATGATCATAGAAGGAGTTCAATCTAAATGTAATTGTGAAGAATTAAAATATAGTTTAGCTACAGGACAAATACTATCTAACACAAATGACAGTCAATATCCAATGTTATTATATTACTCAGAAAAGAATGGCAATTTAATTCGAATATCAAATTGAATTAAATTGCCATTTAATATTTAGAAGTTATAATTTAAACCAATTGAAATATTCCTTCCCATTTCATGAATCCCAATATTTTTAAATCTTGACAAATGATCGTAATAAGTTTTGTCCAATAAATTGTTAATTGACCAAACTAAACCTAATTTATTGTTTATAAGTTTAAAGTCATGAGACCCCGAAAGGTTTATAACTAAATAAGAATCGGTAGAGGTTTCAAACTGCCCAATATTATTCTGTTTGCCTTTAGCTAAAAAATTGACTTTATAATTATTATTATCAAAGTCTAAATTAAATGAATGTTTAAAAGTAAAAGGCGAGATAAACGGAAGGTAACCTCCTTCAGATTTCTCGCCAGAAACATATTCTAATGATGTTTTATAAGAAAACCAATTTAATGATGTTGATTTAGAAAAATAAAGTTCGCCACCTATTAGAGAAGCATCAGACTGACTATAATTATATACTGAAAAATCATTAATTGAATTTCCAGTTGGATTCAAGTAGATATAATCTTGAATAGAATTGTAGAAAATATCTATTCCAAAACTAGAATCAGATCCAAAGGCAGAAAAAGAAATATCAGTTTGAAAATTCTTCTCTTCAATTAATCTGCTATCTCCAACCTCGTATTGATTAGTTCCATGATGAACACCATCTGAAAAAAGCTCTGATAAATTAGGCCCTCTATATCCATTAGAAAAATTAATTCTAAAAATCTTATTATCAGAAAAATCCCTTTTAAATCCTAAAGAAGTATTAAAACTATTATAATCTTTATCAAATTTTAAGTTATTAATGTTTCTATTGTCACTTCTTAAACCCAATAGTATATCCCATTTGGAAGTATGAATATGAGATACAGCATATATTCCAAAATCTTTTTTATCTGCATCGGGTATTAGTTCTTCCTCACCAATATTAGTATTGGTTTGCCACATCATATTAGTTCCAACTATTAGCTCTAGTTTTTTAGATTTTGGAAACATATATTTAAAGTCAAAGGATGTAGTTTCTAAATCCATATTGATATGAGCTTCGTCTTCGTGATCATCATCCTCATCATCGTGGTCATCATCGTTCCCTTCTTCCTCTTGTTCTCCAAATTCTTTTCTTTTATTTGAACTAAAACCTAAAGTAAATTCAACCTCAGAGTTATTATCAAAAAGTATTCTGTTTTTCCATGAAATTGTAGTGTTTGTTATATCTTGGTAACTTTTCCCCTCATCACCATGATCGTCATCGTCATCATGATCTTCCTCTCCCTGAGGAATTCCAATTTCAGAACTAGAAACATTAAACCTTAAATCAGAAATAAAGTTATCGGATGTATATCCTAATCCTAATTTTAAATCACTTTGATTAAAATATGTGTTTTCTATTTCCTCATCTGGTGTATTAAAGTTGTCATTGTCCACAATACTAGCTTGAACCAAATAGGATAATTTATTTGAGTTACCTTTAATTCCTAAGTTACTTGTGAAACCATTAAAGTTAGAATTGTAAATAGTTGCAAGCTCAATTTCAGTTCCATCTCCATTATAATATGAATCTGGGTTTATGTATATAACACCACCAATAGCATCACTACCATATAAGACTGACATTGGACCTTTAATAACCTCAATAGATCCAACTCCAAATCCTGAAATACCCATTCCATGTTCAGATCCCCATTGTTGGTTTTCTAATCTAATAAATTGATTAAATATAGTAACTCGATTGGATGATAATCCTCTAATTACAGGTTTCGAAATACCAGGACCTGTAGAAATTATAGAAATTCCTGGAATTTCTTCAAGAGAGCTAGAAAAGTTTTGTCTTTTTATATAATTTAAATTTTTTAAGTTTAGCTTATTGACTTTTAATACGTTATTTCTTAATGACTCTTTAAAAGGGGTTGAGACTACCACTTCATCGAGTTGTACCGAAATTATGGTGTCATTTTTTTGTAAAATTTGAGAAATAATTGTGTTTGTGCTAAATAGAATTAATGCCAACAAGGCATATTGCTTAATTTTGTTCATGATAATAATTTTATTAATGATTGATTTAATTGATAATAAGTATTAACAATTAGCTGGCGGGCCTCTAGAATCAAAAGCATTAATAAAACGAGAAAAATATATTTCCCTTTGAGCAGTTATCTGTCTTTGTGAATAATGAAATTGAATATTTGAATATTCAATTTCATTAGAATTATAATCAAAACTTATTCTAATAAAATCACAGGTAGAACAATCTAATTCAGATTGGTGAATATGAACTTCTAGTTCATTACAAACAATATGATCTTCGTAAATAAAATGACTTAAGCCAAATATAGATGGTAAGCTTAAAATACATATGAATAAAAAGCTTAATATTCTTTTCACAACTCTAATTTACAATTAATTAAATAACTATAACTGCTAATATGATTTGAATTGGAGAAAAGTGTTTTTTCATACACTAAATATAAAAATTAAAATTTCAGGGTTAAACCAAATAAAAAATTTCTAGTTGCTTGAGGGTAGTATCCTGCTCCATCTAATGTTTTCACCTGTCCAGGAACAGACCAAGTATCATCGTAAGTGTAGTAGTAACCGTTTGAAATATATTTAACATCGAAAATATTATTAATTAACCCTGAAATTACTATGGCTTTAAAAATACGATTTGGATTTATTTCGTATGAAACATTAAAATCATTAACAAAATAACTGTCAAGTTTTGAATTAAGTGCATCGGTATTTCCCATATATTGAACACCTACATATTTTGATAATAAACTAAGGTTGAAATTATCTTTTGGGCTAAATACAATTGTATTTGAAGTCATAAATTCTGGTGAAAAAGAAATATTTGTTTTACCAAAATCAAAAATTTTGCCATTTTTTGGAGATAAAATCTGTTTATTCTTGTTTGAACTAAGTGTCATATTAGAATTAATAGTAAAGAAATTAGACAACTTTACATTTAGATCAGACTCTATACCAATTCTATAACTTGAACCACTATTTGCTCTTATCGGAGTTCCTACATCATCTAACGCTCCTGTAAGCACTAACTGCTCATTATATCGCATGAAATATGAATTAAGATTAAATTTTAATCCATATTTTCTATAACGCCATCCAAACTCAAAATCATTTAATTGTTCTCGTTTTATATTGGGATCACTTTCATAATCACTTCGACTTGGTTCTCTGTTTGCTCTAGAATAAGATCCGTAAAGAATAGAATTTGTATTAAACTTATAAGACAAACCAAATTTTGGATTAAAAAAACTATAAGATTCATCAATAATCATATTAACTAAACCGGATGTAAAGCCTTTAGTTTTATAACCAACATTTCTAAGCTGAAGGTCTCCATAAAATTCCAGTTTTTTATTTAAAAAATACGATGCTTTTGCAAATACACTGAAATCTCTTTTTTTTCCATTTCCTTCGTAGTATCGATCTCTGATTGAAGAATTTTCTCCAAATTGTCTAGCCCATACAACCTCTCCAAAATGATCTCCACTGTATGTACTGTATGAACTGCTAAAAGTCATGTTTAATTTACTACTCTGGTAATTAGCAGAGGCATTAAGCACATAAAAATTATTATCCAACCAACGTCTTCGAATTAAATCTGTTGTTCCTAATTTAACTCCATTTTCATCTATATCAGATTCCACTATTCCACTATAAGTTTCGACCGAATCATCATTTTTAAACTGTTCAAAATATCCACTGCCATAAGTATAGTTTAAACCAACATTAGTTGACCATCTTTGATTTAGATTTTCATTCCAATGAAATTGATAATGGTCTTGTTTATAATTATCTATTTCATTTTCATAAGAATAAGGGTTTTGACGTCTATTTTCCAAAATCTGTTCCTTACTCACTCCGTACCATGATTGGTAAGTTTTTTCATGCCCTCCAAATACCAAAGCTTTTATAAATGTATTTCCTTGAACATATGATCCCTGCAAAAAATATGATTTCAAATCGGAAAATGCTCTATCTATATAACCATCTGAGTCAATTTTGGATAATCTACCTGAAAGCTCAAAAGCATTATTTAATTTTCCTGAACTAAATTTAACTGTATGCTTGATGGTATTATAACTCCCAGCTGAATTCGAAATTTCAGCATAAGCATTTTTAGAAATTGCATCTGTAAGTATATTAACACTTGCTCCGAAAGCCCCAGAACCGTTGGTAGATGTTCCAACCCCTCTTTGAACTTGTAGACTCTCAATAGAAGAAGTGAAGTCAGGTAAATTAACCCAATAAGTTCCATGAGATTCAGGGTCATTAAAAGGAATTCCATTTATAGTAATATTTGTAGATTGAGCACTTACTCCCCTTATTCTAATTCCTGTATATCCAACTCCTGCACCAGCATCTGAAGTAGTAACAACAGAAGGCAAAAAACTTAATAGTATAGGTAAATCTTGTCCCAAGTTTCGGGAAGATAATTCGGCTTTAGAAATATTAGAGTGACTAATTGGTGCGGAATATTTGACTCGAATAGATTGCACTACAACTTGATCTAAAATCTGTTTTGTCCCTTGGATGGTGTCCTTGATTTTTTCCTGAGAAAATAAATTAAAGGTTATTATTAATGATAAAAAGTATATGTTATTTTTCATGTTTAAATTTGATTATAAAAACAGGATATACTATGTGTAGATAACAACTTCCCTCTCCAGAATTACTTGGCAGGTTCATTGGGTATAATCTCAGCCGTAGCACCCCATTAATATTATTGCAAATCTAATTAAAAAATTA
>ERZ890510.608-NODE-608-length-27654-cov-8.648139_pt1:5000-27654 | contig 27654 bp, 21 predicted proteins | sample MGYA00521265_ERZ890510 | MGnify/ENA primary metagenome ERZ890510 (study PRJEB32303, sample SAMEA104408624) | aquatic metagenome | biome: Brackish water; feature: Chemocline; material: water | place: Baltic Sea | collected 2014-10-26T21:54:00 | depth 110... | reverse complement strand
TCGTCGCTCCGCCTAGGGCCTGGGGCCGTGGCACCGTAACGCGGGCCGCTGTACTCCTTCAACAGCCTTCTAAAACTTCCAGCCCAAATACCAAATGAGGACGAGTGTGATCCCAAGCAGCGCCATCAGCCGTGGGCTGGCCATGCCCTTGCGGGCATCGATCCAATTTTTCTTCCGGCGCTGGCGAACTTTGATCAGTGACATGGTAAGCCTCAATGCTCAGGGCGGTTGGAGCCTAAAGCGTAATTCCCCGCTCGCTGGCCCGGATGAACTCGAGGAGGTGTCGCACTTCCGGTATCGCTGGCACTTCCACCTGGGCCCGCTCAATCGCTTTCGACAAGTTCTGATCTGACTGAAAGAGAATTCGGTAGGCCTGCTTCAGCGACTTTCTGACTTCGCTGGAAAGCCCTCTCCGATCCAGCCCCACCGTATTCAAGCCATAAAGCTTGAGAGGATTCCCAGCGGCCCGACAGTATGGGGGCACGTCCTGAGGAACACGACTTCCACCACCGACAAACGCGTGCGCGCCAATACGCACGAACTGGTGAATCGGAGTAAGCCCACCCACGATGACCCAGTCCTCGATGATCACGTGGCCGGCCATGTTCACCGAATTGGCGAGAATCACGTGGTTCCCAATCTCACAGTCGTGCGCGATATGCGAGTAGGCCATGAGAAGGCAGTCGCTTCCAACCACGGTCTTGCCGGAGGCGGACGTACCTCGATTTAGGGTCGCGAACTCACGAATCACGGTCCGAGCTCCGACTTCGAGAACCGTGGGTTCACCCCGGTACTTCAAATCCTGGGGGTCCGTCCCAAGCACCGCGCCATTAAAAATGCAGCAGTCCTCGCCAAGCGTCGTGTCGCGGTCAATCAACACGCGAGGTCCGATCTCAGAACCATCACCGACGACCACGTCGGGCCCAATCATGGCCCAGGGTCCGACCGAAACACCACACCCAAGGTGCGCGCCAGCGTCAACGATCGCGGTCTCGTGCACCTGAGTGTCCTTCCGCGTCGAGCTGGTCGCCTCGCTCATTTGTCTACGATCGTGGCCATGAGTTCTGCCTCTGAGACGAGCACCCCTTCAACGAAAGCCTTCCCCTGCACCTTACAGACCCCCCTCCGGAATTGGAGCATCTCCAGTTCAAACACCAGAGTGTCGCCAGGGGTCACTGGCCGCCGCCACTTCACGCGGTCAACCGACATGAAGTACACGACCTTGCCTTCTGGGTTCTCAACCTGGTCCATGAGCAGCAAACCACCCACCTGAGCCATCGCTTCGACGATCAATACCCCGGGCATGACCGGGTGGCCAGGAAAGTGGCCCTGAAAGAAAGGCTCATTGATCGTGACGTTCTTGATTCCAACAACGCGTTTCCCCGGATCGTAGTCGGTGATCCGATCGACCAAGAGCATCGGGTAACGATGCGGCAGGTACTCCATGATCTTGGTGACGTCCATGCGCGCCTCGCGGGACCCGTGCCTCGCGTGTGCGGCAATCGCCCGGGCCAACGCGACGTTGCCCGCGTGACTGGGGCGTTCCGCAACCACATGGGCCTCAAGCCTCGCTCCAAGCAGTCCGAGGTCACCCACGATGTCCCCCACTTTGTGGCGCAGGAACTCGTCATCAAATCGTAGGCCGTCGTTCATGACACCTGCTTCATCCAGAACTACGGTGTTCTCTAAAGACGCACCCTTCGCCAATCCCTCTGCCCTTAGGGCCTCGGCGTCTGATTTGAAGCCAAACGTCCTCGCCCGAGCGATCTGGCTTTCGAAGCTATTCGCCTCGACCACAAAGGATCCGAATTGACGGCCAATCGCCGTGTGTTCGAAGTCGATCGTCGCGGACACCGTCAGTCCCGACGCGGGAGCCGCGACGTAGGACTGGCCTCCATTTTTCGAGTCAGCAACAGGGCCCTTGAGGCGAATCACCTTCGCGGGGGCATCCAGTTCCTGCACCCCGGCATCACGGACGGCGCTGAAATAGTCGTGGAACGACCCGTCCCGAATGGGGATCTCCGGCCCATCCACGTCGATCATGACGTTGTCGATCTGACAGGCGACCAGCGAGGCCAAGAGGTGCTCGACTGTGAGGACCTTCGTGTCACCGTCTCCCACCGTGGTGCCGAGGCGTGTGTCGGACACGTTGTCTAACGTCGCCCGCACTTCAGGAGATCCGTCCAGATCAATACGACGGAAGGAGATCCCGCTACCCGCAGCGGCCGGTTTAAGGGTCACGGTAGCGGCCTCACCAGAGTGAACGCCGTGTCCGCTGAGCTTGATGTCCTTGGCGATCGTGCGCTGTTGGGCGCTCATCTACACCTCTATCGGAGGTCGCATAACGAAGTCGAATATGGGTTGCAAGTTAATCATCACTCCCAGGGGCACCCACCCGACCCACCGTAGCAGCGTCATGCGCCGCACGTAACGCCTCTACCTCAGCCTCGAGCTGCTTCACGCGCTCGACCAACTTCGGAAGCCGAGCCGCATGGGCCTGCTGTCTCATCTGTGCACGGTGTGGGCGGGACGGGTGGCCGGATACGGTCTCGCCCGCCGGCACGTCCCGCATCAGCTTCGTCGCAATCGCCAGACGGGCGCCATCGCCAATGTGGAGGTGATCGCTGACCCCTACCTGCCCCCCCATCCACACGCCTTTTCCAATCCGGGTCGAGCCCGCAACACCCACCAACGCCGCAAAAAGGGACTGCGCGCCGACCTTCACGTTATGCGCCATGTGGATCAAGTTGTCGAGCTTCGAGCCTTGGCCAATCACCGTGTCCCCCAACGATCCCCGATCTATTGTGGTATTGGCACCGATCTCGACATCGTCCTCGATAATCGTCCGGCCTACCTGCGGCATCTTTAGGTGGGCGCCATCCACGTACGTGAACCCGAAGCCGTCGGAGCCAATGCGAGCACCAGAGTGGATGATCACCCGATCGCCGACAACACATTCGTGACAGACCACCACCTGAGGGTGCAGGTGGCAGTCCTGCCCGACGGCTACGCCCGTTTCCAAAACACAATGTGCACCAATCCGAGTCCTTGCTCCGATCCGAGCGCCGTCCTCAATGACCGTGTACGGACCGATTGCGACCCCAGGCCCGAGCGTCACCCCGGCCCCTAGAATAGCCGTCGGGTGGATGTCGGGAGACCACGGGCGAAGCGGGTGAAAGTGGCTGAGCAGGGTCCGCAGCGCCCGATACGCGTCTTCGACCACCACGAAAGGGGCGCCCTCCCGCACGTACGACGCCAATTCAGGCGAGACCAAGAAGGCCGCGGCCTGGGAATCGGGCGCGTAACGTGAGTATCGATTGGAGGCCAAGAACGCCATTTCGTCCCTTCCGGCCTCATCCACGGGCCCGATGCCGACGATTCGAATCGAGGCGTCGCCCTGAGGGCGCCCACCAAGCAGCGCGGCAACCTCACCGACCGTCAGTCCCGGTAGCTCATTTCCTTCCATGACCGTCTCACTTCCATGAAAAAGGCCCACGGTCGCGAGTCCGCGCCGTGGGCCATTTTCGTCTTCCTGTCAGGCTTGGCCCCTAGGGGAGCTCTGCACAAGTATGGTACCCCGCGTTGGGAATGCCACGGCCCCAGGCCCTGGCAGGGCGACGACGCCATAGCCTTCGCTAAGGCTAGGAGCCCTAACGACGAGGAATGGGGCCGTGCCACCCCAACCCTCCAACTCGTAAGCTCATATCGTGCACGCTGTGGGGCGCATGGCGGTCGCGCGGTTGATGCATCGTCTCTCCTCGTCACCGTAGCTCGGCTACGCCTCCTCGTCTCTCCTCCCCTGAACGCGCGCGAGCGCCACGCGCACGGGGTACTATACTTGTGCAGAGCTTCCCTAGCGTGCGCCCCCAGGCGCAGTAGCCGCGGCCGCCTCTAGCCGACGAAGCACTTCTTGGGTCAGATCCAGTGAAGGATCCGCCGAAATGATCGAACCGGCGGCGGCGTCGAGAATAAGCGCATAGTTGCCTTCCTCACGGATCGTCTCAATCACCGCGGTGATCTCGTCCATGATCGGTTGGACGAGATCGGCCCTACGCTGATTCGCCTGAGTCTGCAGCTGCTCAACGCGGGCCTGGTATTGCTGCACCTTGACCTGCATCTGCTGTTCGCGGTTGGCCTTGGCCTCCGGGGACAACGTCAGCTGCTGCTGTTGTAGCGCTTGCTCCATGCCTTGGAGCTCCTGCTCCAATCGCGTGATCTCCTCCTGAGATGCCTGAACCTCCAGGTCGAACTGGGTCTGAGCCGCTGCAGCGCCCGGAGCCGTGTTCACGATCTCAGCCGAGTTGATATAACCGATCTTGAGCGTTTGCGCCTCCGCAGCCCCTGCCGTGAGCAGAAAAGCCGCCGCCAAGAGCGCGAGCGAGGTACGTCGCATAATCCCAAACTCCATGATGTAGTGCACTATAGCCGAGTAACTTCTAGAAACCGGGCCCCATTTTGAAGTGGAGCTGCCATCCGGGGGTTGTCTTATCAAATCCATACGCATAATCGAGGCCAATAGGTCCGAACGGTGTGACCAGCGAAAGCCCGATACCCGCGCCTCGGAACAGTCGAGTGGGATCGAAATCGCTCGGCTCGGACCAAACATTACCAGCGTCGTAGAACAACGAAATCCCAATCTGATCGCTCATGCGAAGCGCATACTCGGCGGTCAAGCTGAAGAACACGTCACCCAAACGATCGATATCGCTGATTCCCGCTGCCCTCTCTGGGAAATAACCCCTCGGCGTGATCGAGGTTTCGTCGTAACCACGTAGGTTCTGGCCGAACTGGACGCCACCCATCCAGAACCGATCGAAGGGAAACGCGCCCGCGTCGCCGAACACGGCACCGGCCCGCAGTGTCAGGCCGAGCGCCGTCCGGATCCCTCCACCGGGAGGTCCGTCCTCAGGATTCCCGCCGCCGCCCAGCGGCACCCACCATGTGGCGTCGGTCGACAATTTTGTGAACTGACCGTCGCCGCCCAGAAGTCCGCCGTTGATCTCAATGCTCACGTTCTGACGCGAACCCACCGTCGGGAACAACGGGTGATCGAGCGTCTGACGCGTCAAACCCACGGTGAGCTGGCTCTGCACGCCCGGAGGACGCCCGAAGAGCGATGTATCGTCGGTGTCGTTAAAGAGCTCGTACTTGGTCTTGGAAATGCCGTACCCAACAAACAGGCGGGCACTGCGCGACGACGGCATGGGGAAGCCGAACCGCGTCGTCGCTCCTACGCGCCGGCGCTGACCGGTCGAGAACTGGAAGAACCGGTCTCGGGAGTTAAAGAGCGACAGCGTACCCGATACGAGACTCTGAAGAAGCGCCGGATCGGTGTAGCTGGCTTCGAAGCTGTTCAGGTAGCGTCCGAAGTCCCAGCGGAGACTCCCTGCTTTTGCCTGCCCAAACAGGTTGGGCTGGTCGTAGCCGACGAAGCCGGATAGGCCCACGCCGCCGCCAAGGGACGTTCCAAAGTTGACCGAGCCGGTCTGCTTTTCAGCGACGTTGAAGGTGATGTCGACGTCGCCCTCTTCGTTGGGCACGATGTCCGGAAACGGCATCGGAGCCTCGAAGAAACCAAGCGAGGAAATGTTCTGGTAGCTCCTCAGAACACGCTCCTGGCTGTATACGTCGCCAGGCAACACGTAGACCTGATTCCGGATTACCCATTCGTACGTGTATTCGTTGCCCTGAATCGCGACTCGGTTGACCAGTGCGGGCGAACCCTCTGCAATCTCCCACGCAACACTGACCGTCGGGGACTCCCCGTTTTCGCCGGGCACCTTCGTGACCACCGGGTTGATCCGAACGTAAAGGTACCCTTCGTTGCGATAGCGCTCTTCTGCTACCAGAACCGCGTCATTGAACGCCTGGTAGTCAAAGATCTGCCCCTCAATGCCGGAGTCATTCCCGTCCCCCCCAAAGCCGAGGCTGCTCAGGATTCCACCCTCTTCCTGCGCGAAGTACCCCTCGAGTTCCTCAGTGGTGACGACGCTGTTGCCCGCGACGGTGAACGAGCCCAGGCGATACTGAGGCCCTTCGTCCACCTCGACGACCACGTTCGCCTTACCCGTGCTCGGGTCGACGATCACAGTATCCGATACGACTCGGAAATCGAGGTAACCTCTCGACATATAAATGGCAGGCAGCTTCGCTTCGAGATCCTCGGCAAACTTCATTTCGTCGAAACTGCCCGAGCGGAACCACCAAAACCCCTCTGGCTTGGTGGACATCGCCCCGTTCAATTCGCCGGAGTTGAGCTTCTCATTGCCGGTAAAGCTCATGCCGGAGATGGTGACCCGCTGGCCCTCGAGCACGTCGATCAGGATATCGATTTCGTTCCGATCACCCTCGACAGCGACCACTCGGTCCGTAATCTGGGCGAACGGAATCCCGTCGTCCGCCAGCTCGCTCCGAATGAACGCCTTGGCATCTAAGACCCGTTGTGGACTGTACGGGAAACCCGGACGCAGCCCCGTGGTGTCTCGGACTTGGCGCTCCGACGCACCGTGATCGAGGCCGGAAATATCCACCCTGCGTACGGTCGGATACTCATCAACCTGAACGATCAGTTCGACTGACGGCGCGCCTCGCGCCCGTACCACGACATCGCGAAAGAGGCCCGTCTTGAGAAGGTCTTTGATGCCGCGTTGGACATCGCGCCAGGTGATTTCTTGCCTCGGCTGAATGCCGAAAAGCGAGACGATACCCTGGGATTGAACACGTGTGCTATTGCCCTCGACCAGGATCGTGTCGACCCGCACAGGCCCATCCCTCCCGATCTGGGCCGCCACGCCTGTAGGATACGCCAACGCCATTACAGCGAAGAAGGCCGCCGCGAAAGCGGTGGCATTCCCGACCGTCAAGGTACGCTCCGGTAGAAGTCTACTCACGTCTTCGTCGCCGACCCGGTCCGAAGCGTCAGGCCTCCACCCTCTGGTTTTACATCCACTTCGATTTCATCTCCAGCTCTAAATTCGGCCTGCAGGATCATTTCAGATAGCGGATCCTCCAAGAACCGTTGTATGGCCCTTCTCAACGGACGCGCACCAAACTTCTCGTCGTAACCTTCGTCGACCAACAATTCGATGGCTCGATCTGTGAGCCGGAGTGTCATTTCTTCTTCCGCGAGTCGCGTCCTGACGTCAGCCAGAAGGATGTGGACGATCTCCGCGATCTCTGTCTTCGACAACGGATGGAATACGATCGTATCGTCAACCCGGTTCAAGAACTCCGGGTTGAATGCACGTTCAATTTCGCGGTGCACCTTGTCCTTCATCATGTCGTAGGCGGTGTCTGCATCCGCTGATTGGAAGCCGAGGCCACCGCCCTTGGAAATATCTCTCGCGCCCAGATTCGATGTCATGATCAAGACGGTGTTCTTGAAGTCGATGACCCGACCATAGTTGTCGGTGAGATGTCCCTCGTCGAGCACCTGTAGCAGGATGTTGAACACATCTGGGTGCGCCTTCTCGATTTCATCAAGCAAGACCACCGAATAGGGGCGACGACGTACCGCCTTAGTGAGCGCCCCCGAGTCCTCGTAGCCCACATATCCAGGAGGCGCACCGATCAAGCGCGATACGGTGAACTTCTCCATGTACTCGCTCATGTCGACCCGAATCAGAGCGTCTCGTTCCGCGAAGAGGAACTCAGCCAACGCCCGCGCTAACTCGGTCTTACCGACACCGGTCGGTCCCGAGAATATGAACGACCCGATCGGCCGACGAGGGTCTTTGAGCCCCGCTCGGCTACGCCGAATCGCACGACTGATCGCGCCGATCGCGTCATTCTGGCCGATGATCCGCTTATGGAGTTCATCTTCCATATGGACCAAACGTTCAGACTCCGTGGCCTGAATACGCGTGACCGGAACACCAGTCCAGCGGCTGACGATAAACCCAATTTCTTCTTCGGTAATCTCTGGGCGATGCTGCCTGCGCTCTTCATCCCAGGCTTCCTGTCGCTGTTTGATCGATTGGCTGAATTCGCGCTCTTCGTCACGTAGCTCGGCCGCACGTTCAAAGTCCTGATTCCCGATCGCCTCTTCCTTGCGCCGGGCGATCTCCGCCAGCTGCTCTTTGAGCTCCTCCACGTCCGCGGGCGGGACCTGACTGGCGATGCGGGCCCGTGAGCCAGCCTCGTCAATGACGTCGATCGCCTTGTCGGGAAGGAACCGATCCGTGATGTAGCGATCGGCCAGCTTGGCGGCGTGCTCAAGCGCACCGTCAGGAAGAACAATGCGATGGTGCTCCTCATAGTGGCTACGTAGCCCCTTGAGGATCTCCACGGTCTCTTTCACAGCAGGTGGCTCGACGATCACCGGCTGGAAGCGTCGCTCGAGCGCTCCATCCTTCTCGATATACTTGCGATATTCATTCAACGTGGAGGCGCCGATACACTGCAATTCTCCACGCGCCAGTGCCGGTTTTAGCATGTTGGACGCATCGATGGCACCCTCGGCGGCACCCGCACCAACCAGCGTGTGCATCTCGTCGATGAAGAGGATCACCGTCCGGGCCGCCTCAATCTCGCTCATGACTGCTTTGAGCCGCTCCTCGAACTGCCCCCGGTACTTGGTGCCCGCGATGACCGCAGCCATGTCTAGAGCCAGAACTCGGTAGCCCTTAAGGGACTCGGTGATCTCCCCTTTCGAGATAAGCTGTGCGAGCCCTTCAACAATCGCGGTTTTTCCGACCCCCGGCTCCCCAATGAGGACCGGGTTGTTCTTCTTGCGACGACAAAGAATCTCGACAACGCGCTCGATTTCGTTCGCCCGACCGATGGTGGGATCGAGCTTACCCTCGCGAGCCAATTCTGTGAGATCACGGCAAAAGTGATCCAAGGCCGGCGTCTTTGACTTCTTCTCGCCTGGCTTGGCGCTGGGGACTCCAGGAGTGCCCCCGCCTATGCTGGCAGGCTCAGAGGGTGACACGTCTGACCCCAGCACCTTAAGGGTCTCGCCACGGGCTTCCTCGAGCGTGACACCCAGAGAGTTGAGGACCTGAGCCGCGATGCCCTTCTCCTCACGGAGAAGGCCCAAAAGCAGGTGCTCAGTCCCGACATAGGAGTGATTGAAGTCCCGGGCCTCAGCCATCGCGAACTCAAGAACCTTTTTGGCGCGCGACGTATAGGGCAACTCACCAAGCGCGATGGTCGCCTTCCCCTTCCGCACGGATGCCTCGACGCTCTCATGAATCTGCTCGAGATCCACGCTGAGGTTCGTGAGGACTGCGGCAGCCACTCCCTCCCCTTCGCGGATAAGTCCGAGGAGAATATGCTCGGTGCCGACATAGTCGTGCTGGAGGCGAATGGCCTCTTCTCTGGCCATCGCCAGGACTTTGCGCACTCGGTCGGTGAAGTTGTAGTTCATCGTCCGTTAGAACCGGTCGGAGAGGGCGGATCGCCGGGGCCACTGTCGTCCCCGGAAATCTCCCCCTCGGTAGCAAGGATGCGCCGTACGTACGCCGCGCGGTGCGCGTCACTTTCAGGCGGCGGAAGGTCGTGACCCGCAGCCTGCTCAAGGTGCGCAGGCTGCGTGAATATCATCATTTTGTTCAAGGTGTATACACGAAGCCCCGGGAGGAGTTTCAGACTCAGTCCCAGGCGGACACCGGAGAGCAGGTTCATCAATTCTTCGAAAGATAACGACCGCGCGTACCGAAGCAGACCGTAAGCTCGCCAGATTTTGTCTTCGGTCACGCCGCGAGCGTCCCGAAGGAGAACCTGTCGCGCGTGCAACTCATACTGGATGACTTGGCGCACGATGCGGTCTAGGTGATCAATCAGGTCCTCTTCGGTCTTGCCTAGTGTCGTCTGGTTGGACACTTGAAAGAAGTTCCCGACCACTTCCGAACCTTCCCCATACAGGCCGCGGAACGTCAGCCCGACCTGACCTAAGCCTTGGAGGACTTTCCCTATCTCTTTCGTCAGCACCAATCCTGGCAGGTGCATAAAGACCGAGGCGCGCAGCCCTGAACCGACGTTCGTCGGGCAGCTGGTCAAGAACCCGAACTCGTTGTGATAGGCATACGGCAGTTCCCGCCCGAGGTCCTCGTCGAGACGATCCACCAGGCGCCACGCCTCCTCAATTCGGAGGCCCGACAGCAGGCTCTGGACCCGAAGGTGGTCCTCTTCGTTGACCATGACACTCACCGGGTCTCTACTCGACAGTTGGACCGCGGTACCCAGCGGCGGCGAGCCGTCTGCATCTCCTAACAGGTCGCGGGTCACCAGGCGACGCTCTAGCAGGATCTTGCGGGCCCGAGGCGCGACGTCAGGCATGAGAAGCAACGAACTGCCCGCCAGGGAGTCCGTGCGCTCGACCGCCGCCTTGAAGGCCTTCAGGACGGATTCTCGATCGTTCACACGAGCTCGAGGGCCGAATGCGTGTCCCTGGAGATTTCTGGCCAGTCGAACGCGAGTCGACAGCACGATGTCAGCGTGATCGCCGCTCGCTTCGAGCCAACTCAGCCCATAGTCGGGAATGGCGGTGAAGTCGTTCATACCGGCCTTGCAACTTCGAGAGATTGAATCTGATCCCGTAACTCGGCGGCCTGCTCAAAATCTTCCCCGCCCACCGCGCGACGGAGCTTTCGGCGCAGGCCCTCAAGGCGCTTCTCAAGGGCAGACGCCGTCGGGTCGGGCGGCAGGTACACCTTGCCCACGTGCTGGACTCCGCCGTGGATTCGGCGAAGAAGCCTGCGCAAGGGCACCTCAAAGGTCTCGTAACAGTGTGGGCATCCTAGGCGGCCGGCGGCCCGGAAGTCGCTGTACTTCAACCCGCAGAACGAACAGTCCAGGTCCGGCTCGGACTCGGCCTCGCCGCGCTCCTCACCCATCTGAGAAAGAAAGTCGGTGAGCGGAAAATTCGCCGCCTCTGGAGGGGACTCTATGCCCTTTTCCGCCGCGCACACCTCGCAGAGGTGGTGGGTGGACATCTCATTATTGACGATCTGCGTTAGACGCATCACGGCTTCTTTGGAGCCACAGTTTTCGCAGACGTGTTTGGACATCTCAACGGTCAGCCGAAGGGTGGGGACATTCGTTCGATGCTGGCTACACCCGAGCTGCCGGTTGGAGCCCCCCTGCCGACAGCGTGAGTACGCGATCCGCCCTCACCGCCAGTTCCGGATTATGAGTGACGATGATCATCGACAGCTTTCGCTCCTCCCTCAGGTCGAAAAGGAGGTCGTGCAACCGCTTGCTCGTCTCGCTGTCCAAGTTACCCGAAGGCTCATCTGCCAAAAGAACTAGGGGTTCATTCACCAGCGCCCGAGCCACCGCGACCCGCTGTTGTTCGCCGCCCGACAGCTGGCGCGGCTTGTGGCTAGCGCGGTGATCCACCCCGACCGCCGCGAGCAACGACTGGGCCCGCTGTCTGGCGCTCGCCATATCGAGCCCCCCAAGCAGCGCCGGCATCATCACGTTCTCCAGCGCGTTGAATTCACGCAGGAGATGGTGGAACTGGAACACGAAACCGACGTGCTGATTTCGCACGCCGGCCAGCTCCTCGTCGGACAACCCGGCCACGGCACGCCCACCCAAGAAGACGCTCCCGGCACTCGGCCGGTCGAGAGCTCCGAGCAGGTTTAACAGTGTCGACTTCCCTGCTCCACTCGCCCCTGTGATGGCAACGGCCTCACCCGTGGCGATCGTGAAGTCGACTTCGGTCAGGATCGGCAAGTCGCTCCCGTCCCCACCCGTAAAACTTTTCGACAGGCCTTCTGCTCTCAGGGGGGCGAGTCCAATCTTCACGCCCGCATCAGTCATGGCGAATCGCGTCCACCGGTTCGAGGCGTGACGCCTGAATCGCCGGGTAGACCGTTGCGAGAAACGCCACTGCGACGCTCCCAACCACGATCTTCGATACGTCGGCGAGCCTAAGCGCGACCGGCAGATGGTCCACGAAGTAGACGTCCGGCGGAATCTGAATCAGCTCGTAGCGGTCCAGGAGGACGGCAACCACGACGCCGAGCAGCGTCCCAACGAACGTGCCCATCACCCCGATCCAAGCTCCTTGAAGGACAAACACTCGCAGGATACCCGCACGCGTCATGCCCATCGCCATGAGAATTCCGATCTCACGGGTGCGGTCCGCCACTACCATCACTAAGGTGCTGACGATATTGAACGCGGCCACCAATACGATGAGTCCAAGAATAAGGCCCATCGCGATCTTTTCGAGCTTGAGCGCACTGAAGAGCGCCCGATTGGTCGTAATCCAGGATTCCACGTAATACGGGTAGCCCAGGCGGTCCTGGATTGCGGTGCCGATTTCGGCAGCGCGGTTTGGGTCTACGGTGCGAACGCCGATGCCTCCTGCGATATCGGGATCGCTAATGCCAACCAAGTCCTGAGCGGCCGCGAGGGTCGTGTAGACATTCTCCATGTCGTAATCGTACATGCCGGTCGTGAACGTCCCCGACACCTCGAACGGACGCAGGGCTGGCGTGAGGCCGCCCATGATGTCGGAACGCAAGTTCTCGAATGACGCCACCACCACGGTATCGCCCTTGAAGAGCTGCATGCGACTCGCGATCCCGTCGCCCATTAAGAGCGGCGGCAGCCCGGACTCGGTCGACTCCAGGCTCAAGGCGCCCTCGATAATCCGACGCTCCATGTCGGTGGGGGCGGCTCGTGTGGTGTCGATCTCGATGCCAAAGAGGTTGGCCGTTTGAGGGTAGAATCCCTCTGACCCCGACCGGATCACGGACACCTGGGACAGCACCCACGGAGCCGCACCCACGACCCCCTCCATTTCGAGCACTTCATCGACGACCCGCGGCCAATCATTCAATCGCAGGCTCGTCCCTGCCTCCAGAATGCGGATGTGCGCCGTGGACTCGAGGATCTTTCCCTGAAGGTCTTCCTGCATACCGGTCATGACCGCAATCACGACGACGAGCGCGCTCACCCCAATCGTGACCCCGCCCAACGCGATCCATGTGATGAGCGACAGTAGCCCCCGTCCCCGCCCCGCACCCAAATAGTGGCGAGCGATAAACCAATACAACCGGCCACGACCGCTCGGACGAGAGGTCGAGGTCAATCCTCGTTCCTCAAAATCGGGAAGAGAATCACGTCGCGTATCGACGACTGATTGGTCAGCATCATTACGAAACGATCCACACCCATGCCCACACCACCGGTCGGCGGCATGCCGTATTCGAGAGCGCGGATGTAGTCCTCATCAACCTGCTGAGCCTCGTCGTCGCCCGCGGCCCGCAGTCCGGCCTGGGCCTCGAACCGTTCACGTTGATCGATCGGGTCGTTCAACTCGGAGAACGCGTTGAATACCTCTGCGCCGCCAATGTAGAGTTCGAACCGCTCCGTAAGCCGTGGATCGTCACGATGAGGCTTCGCAAGCGGGCTCAGCTCCTTGGGATGATCGGTGACGAACGTGGGCTGAATGAGTCCAGGTTCCACCAATTCTCCAAACAGCTTATCGATCAGCTTGCCTCTCCCTGCTCCCTTTAAGTCCGGCACCTTCAGCTCTTCCGCCTTGGCCCGAAGGTCCGCATCGCTCATCTCATGGACGTCGGTCCCAAGTGCCTCGGAAAGACCGGCCACCAGACCGAGCCTGCGAAAGGGAGGCGCGAACGAAATTTCATGCTCCCCGTGCTGCACGGTTCGGGTCTTGAGCACGGTGTCGAGCACGTGCAGAACCATGCGCTCCACAAGGTCCATCTGGTCTTCGTAGTCGCTGAAGGCCTGGTACCACTCGAGCATCGTGAACTCAGGGTTGTGCACGCGGCTCAGCCCTTCGTTCCGGAAGTCCTTTGCGATCTCATACACCCGGTCCAGCCCACCGACGATCAAGCGCTTGAGGTAAAGTTCGTCCGCAATGCGCAGGTACATCTGCTGATCTAACGCGTGGTGCCGGGTTACGAAGGGCTTGGCGGACGCCCCTCCGTAAAGAGGTTGCAGCACCGGGGTCTCGACCTCGAGAAAGCCCTCACCGTCGAGGAACGCACGCAATGCACTGACGATCTTTGAACGGGTGCGAAATACCTCGCGCACCTCCGGGTGCACGGCGAGGTCAGCGTAACGCTGACGGTACCGGGTCTCCTGGTCGACAAAACCCGAGTGGACGACCCGCTCACCGGTTTCCGCGTCCTGTTCGACCTTCCCGAACGGGAGCGGACGCAACGACTTGGTCAGAAGCGTGTGGGATGACGCCTTCACCGTGACCTCACCGGTGCGCGTCCGAAACGTCGGCCCTTGAACTCCGATCCAGTCGCCGAGGTCCAGCAGGTCGAGGGACTCAAACGCCTCATCGCCGATAAGGTCCTTCTTGAAGTAGACCTGGATCCGACCCACGCCGTCTTCAATGTGCGCGAACGCGCTCTTCCCGTGGCCGCGCCAACTCACGATTCGCCCGGCGACGGTGACGGTTTCGCCCTCACCACCCTCGGTCAGCCCACCCGACGTCTCAGTCGCCGCGAAGGCGACCGCGACTTTAGTCGCATCGTGCGAGGCAGAGAAATTGTAGGCAAACGGCTGTATGCCGCGTTCGCGAATCGCGTCGAGTTTTTCTCTTCGAACGCGAAGTACCTGGCTTAGATCTTCCATATCGCTCCGGTGGCCTACGTCTCGGACGGGGCCCCGATCTTCTTCAAGTAAGCTTCGATGAACGGATCCAACTCGCCGTCCATGGTGGACTGAACGTCGGTGATCTTGAGCCCAGTTCGATGGTCATTGACCATCGTGTAGGGTTGGAACACGTAAGAGCGGATTTGGCTCCCGAATCCTATCTCGCTCTTGGTCGCCTCGATCGCCGCTCGCTCAACTTCTTTCGCCTCCAGCGCGTGTTGATACAGTGCCGCGCGCAACATCTTCATGGCCGTGGCGCGGTTCTTGTGCTGGGAACGTTCCTGTTGGCACTGCACCACAATCCCCGTGGGGAGATGGGTAAACCGCACTGCAGAGTCCGTCTTGTTGATGTGCTGGCCGCCGGCACCCGAGGCTCGGTAGGTATCCACACGCAGATCGCCATCGTCGATCTCAATCTCGATCTCATCATCCACCTGTGGGTAGATGAAAACGCTCGCAAATGATGTGTGCCGCCGCGACTGGGCATCGAACGGAGAAATCCTGACAAGCCGGTGCACGCCCCCCTCAGCCTTCAGGTAGCCGTATGCGCTCTCACCGTTGATCTCGAGCGTCGCACTCTTGATGCCTGCCTCTTCGCCGGGCTGCAAGTCCAACAGCTTAACCTCCAGGCCGCGACGCTCCGCCCAACGCGTGTACATGCGCATGAGCATCTCAGCCCAATCCTGGGACTCGAGGCCGCCTGCTCCCGGATGAATGGTCACGATCGCCCAACGGTGATCGTCCGGTCCTTGAAGCATCGTGCGGAGCTCAAGTGCCTCTACTCCGCCGGCCTGCTTCGCGAATTCGCGCATGAACTCGGCCTCAAGGTCAACATCGGCCTCGTCTCGGAGGAGCTCCGCCATGGCGCGCAACTCTTCGACGCCTTCGGCCAGTTCCTGCCAAGGCTCGACCCATGCCTTCAGCCGGTTCGACTCATCAATGAAAGTCTTCGCACGTTCCTGGTGATCCCAGAAACCCGGTTGGGCCATCTCCTGATCAAGGATCGTCAGGCGTTCCTGACGCGCATCCAGGTCAAAGGTACCCCCTGAGCTCATGGACCTTGTCACCGAGTGCCCCGAGCTGCTGCAGTTGGTCCTTATTCATCACGCTTATCGTTTTTAGAGGTCCTGAGGCGCAGCCGATGTCGCCTCCGGTGCAGAACAAACAAGAGGGGCCGGCCCAGATCGGACGGCCCCCCGCTGCCAAGCAGCGATCAATATACCGGGCTCCAATTAGGCCATCAACGGCGGAGCCGGCTCCGTGTTAAAACAGTGACTCGCCCTTGGTCAAAACGTCGTTGAGGGCATCTCGCCAAAAATCTTGACCTTCGCCCTCCGCCATCTCCGGACCGACCTGATCAACGTACTCCTTCCAGGACTTGTTGATCTCGTCCTCGAAGTCTTCCTTGATCGTGCCCCTAGCCCGTGCATCCACATGTCGCTGGGCATTGTAACTGATCATGTCGGACACGAGAACTCGGGCCAGGCGCCGTGCCTTTTCCTTAGGGTCACGCTTACCGAACATGAACGCAGCTACCGGCGCCGCAGGGGGCTCAGGAGCAGGAGCCTCTTCCACAACCCCACCACCAAACGCGGGCAGATCTTCCGCAGGTTCTGTCGAGAAGGAGGGGAGGTCGTCAGCGGTCTCGTCCGCGAAAGACGGCAAGTCGTCTACGGCTTCGGGTTCTGGCTGGGCGGAGAAAGACGGGAGGTCCTCGGCTGGCGCCTCACCGAACGACGGCAAGTCGTCCCCATCCGCATCGGCCGTTTCAGAAAACGACGCCGCGGCATCCTCAGATTGGTAACCGAAGGTGGGCAGGTCATCGACTTCGTCCTCAACAGGCGGGACTTCGTCGATCTGAGTGGGTGATCCGAAGAAGGACGAGGTGCCGCCCGCCACAGGGTCGTCCATCTCGCCCATCGGCGCGACCTCGAGTTCACCCGACTGAATGGGGTCCTCGGTCTCGATCACCCACTCGTCCGGAGCATCTACGATCCCTTCGTCAGTCGCGGTCGAAGACCCGTCCTCAAACGAGGCATCCGGACCGGGCTCAGGCTCGGGCTCCGGCTCGGGAATGGACGCCGTGAAGGCGGGCTCGTCGACGGTGGGGGCCTCGGCATGCGCAGGCGCGGGCCTCTCGACACGAAAAATATGCCCGCACGAACTGCATCGGGCGTTAACCCCGGCCTCCGGTATCTTGTTCGGATCGACAGGGAATGAGGCGCTACAAGACGGACATGCGATCGTAATGACCATGACTAACTCGGTTCAGGTGTTCGCTGCGGCTGGCTCAGCCGGCGACGGCGTACGAGCCAGCGCTTCCGCATCGCTCGCGGAAGCTGTCTCCAATGTCGGCTGTCGGCGATTGATGACGCCGGTCAACTACGTATTTCGATCCGGGAAGAGACTTCGCGTACGTCTTCATCTCCGCCGCTAGTTCGCTGATCATGGCCGGATGTTCAAAGTCCTGGAACTGATTTGTGACGACTCCAATCGAAAGCGCCATCAAGGGAATGCGATGAATATTCCCTCTCCGGTCTTTCCCGAGAAAACACCCGGCCTTCCGATCCTCCACCGTGTACTGGTAAGGGATCAACTCATCAAAGAGCTGAATGATCTCGTCACACGTCCGCTCAAGATGTGTAACCGAGACATTAAAGATGAAGTCGTCCCCGCCGATGTGTCCGACAAAGCCACCGGGCGCCAGGCCCCGCACGATATCTCTTAGAATCCGAGACAGGAGCCTGATCACCCCGTCTCCGAACTGATATCCGTAGCGGTCGTTGAATTCCTTGAAGTGATCGAGGTCAGCGTAGCAGACCGCGAACTTCTCTTCGGCCGTGAGGCGATCCTGCATATCGCGGACGATATGGTTCGTGCCAGGCAAACGAGTTGTGGGGTGCACAGACACGTCGCGGTCGGCTCGCTTGAGGACCTGATCCAGACGGAGCATCCGCTCTCTCTCCGGGACATCGTCCTGCACGACTTCATCGGCACCCGCCTCGAGGAGATCCGCACTTCGGGCTTGCGAGTCGCCCCCCGTCACCAATACCACAAGCGGTACGATCCCCCGTGAACGAGTCATCCTTCAGGACACGGACCAATTCGACGACTTCAAGGTCGTCCGCAGCCGCCTCCAGTATCAGACACGCAGGCATCGTTCGATTCAGGAGCGCGCGAACCTCAGCCGTGGCATCAACGCATACCAAGTCGAAGCCCCCGTCTCGCACGAACTGCGAGACGAGCGGTGACGGGTCTGTGCGACCCGGTCCAAAGTAGAGAACGGTTTTGTCATAATCCATGAATCCTCAATCGGGCGGGGAGACGCCGGAACAGACGTTACCGCAGCGTCGAGCCCGGCGTCAATTCGTGCGGGCCTGCGCGTCAGCGAGCAGGAAGTCCACGTGCCTCGCTTCCTTGTCTACACGAACGACCTGAACCCTCACTCGATCTCCGAGTCGATAGCGCCGCCGGCCGCGGTCACCGACCAAGGCATACGCCTCCTGCTGCAGTCTATAGAAGTCGTCCCGGAGGCTATTCACATGCACCAATCCATCCACGAAGTACTTCTCAAGCGTGACGAAGAACCCGAAGGCAGTGACCCCAGAAATCCTGCCATCGAATTCGTCGCCCAAGTGTTGCTCCATGAACTCCACCTTCTTCATGGCGATCGACGCCCGCTCCGCCTCGGCCGCGGACACCTCCCTGGAGCTTGTGCGTTCTGCGACCGAGCGCAGCTCATCGGCGTCCCATTCGCGGGGGGGATTTCCTCGGACGAGTGAAGCGACGACTTCTCTATGGACGACCAAGTCCGGATACCGTCGGATAGGGCTCGTGAAGTGAAGATACGCGGGAGATGCCAGGCCAAAGTGGCCCAGATTCCTCGGATCGTAGCGCGCCTTGCTGAGCGACCGCAGCACGACGCTCGAGACCAGTTCCGCCTCGGGACGGCCCGCCACCGAGTCGAGCAACTGCTGTAGGTCGCCCGGAGTTACCGAATTCCTGCCGGCCAAGCCGTGCCCAATGCGTCCGAGTAGTTCCCGTAGATCCTCCATGCGATCCTCTGCCGGCGGTTCGTGCACTCGGTAGAGGGTCGGGATTTTCCTCGTCTCCATGTCCGTGGCGACCACCTCGTTCGCCAAGATCATGAAGTCCTCAATAAGCCGGTGACTCGCGAGGCGGTCGCGGCGCCGAATGTCTATCGGAACGCCACGCTCATCGAGAATGACTTTCGCCTCGGGAAGGTCCAGATCGAGCGAACCACGCTCCGCACGCCGCGCGCGCACGCCCCGGGCGACCTCGTCGAGCTTCCGGATCGCATCATCCACCACAGGGCTGATCTGCGCCTTCTCGTCCAGGACTTCCTGAACGTCCTCGTAGCTCAGACTGTGCGCACAGCGGATGTTCGTTTCCTCGTACCGGTGCGCGTGCACGGTTCCGTTCTTGTCGAGTTCCATGAAGAGTGAGATAGCAAAGCGGTCTTCGCCCTCATGTAACGAGCACACGTTGGCCGAGAGCACTTCAGGGAGCATCGGAATGGTTCTGTCGACTAGGTAGACGCTCGTCCCGCGCTCCAAGGCCTCAATGTCCACAGGGTCACCTTCGCGAACAAAATGTGATACGTCCGCGATGTGTACCCCGACTTCAAATCGACCCGACGACGACGGGACAATCGAAAGCGCGTCGTCATGGTCTTTGGCGTCCGCCGGGTCAATGGTGAACACGAGTAAGTCGCGACGGTCGACCCGGCCGGCCCCCGGCTCGGCCAGCCCAACCCGCGTGGCCCGCTCTGCCGCTTCGCTGACGCTGGCAGGAAAGTCGAACGAGATGCCGAATCCATGCCCGACCGCCAACACATCCACACCAGGGTCCGAAATGGGTCCGAGTACTTCTGAGACGGCGCCCACCGGCCCGAGCCGACCCTCCCCGTAGGACTCGATGCGAACGACCACGACGTCCCCGTCACACGCGCCAGCGGTGTCACCGTCGGCGATCAGGATTGGCTGCGTCAGTCGCGAATCCATTGGCACCACATGGTTTACACGTCGCACCGTGTGGAAGGTACCGACGACGGTGTCCCGCGCCCGCTCCAGCACCTTGATGACGCGAGCGACAGGGTTTCGGCCGCGGGGTCTCGCCTCGATACGAGCCACGACCCGGTCGCCCTCCATGGCGGTGCCGAGGTTACTGGATGGTACGAAAAGATCAGTGTCGCCGGTGTCGGCACGGATAAACCCGTCACCAGCCCGCGTGAGGGAAATCACCCCCGGAGTGAGCTCCAAGCTCCCCGGTAGCCCATAACGATGCCCCTTCACGCGATAGACCTTTCCGGCAGCCTCGAGACCCGTGAGGAGGCGCTTAAAACGCCTGTAGTCGGGTGTGGAGATGCGCAACGCTTGAGCGATTTCCTTGGGCTTCATCGGACCCCGAGTGGCTTCCGCCAAAACCTGAAGCACCCGCGCCTCATCCGTCATTGCGCTGGATCCACGAGCACCACGGTCTGCGCGTTTTCCCTGGCCACGTCCGGGGCTGCCACTCCCGCCGCGACTAGAGCCTCGGCCTCCGCCACGACCCGAGCCCCTGCTCATCGACCCACCCGAACTCGAACCCGGGTCGACCAGCCCAGCCCCGAGCGAGTCTGGTTCGGGAACACCTCCAGGGACGCAAAGCCACTCGCCACTCGGCTCCGCAAAAACGCGTCGACCGCGGCGACGAGGTGATTCGCGATGACGACGCCCACCGCGGTCGTCGCCTGCCGAAATCGGTCGTCGCTGTCTTTAATCAGTCCACCCATAGCCTGCTGTCCGCCTGCGTCCGAAGACCAGTCCCAAAGGAATGCCTCACCATATGCGTTGGTGCGATAGTAGGCACGAGCCTGCTCGTACGCCGCTTCGCCCTCCTGCCCCGCCTTGCCACCCAGAAAAAGTGACTGCGCGCGCTGCCAGATCAGGCCGTTATAGGCGTTCACATCTGCCTCTGGCTGGAGGCCAGAAGCAAGAGGATCGGCATCAAATGCGCCTGACCGGGCCCACTTGGTCATCGTCTCGTAGTATTCGAAGTCACCCTCGACACGTGCCCCGCCTTGCAGCCGACCTCGGTCCCAAGCGACGTCCAGATACTGGTCTCGGAGCTCGCTGCCGGAACGTCTCCGCTCAGCAAAGAAGGACCAAGCGAGTACTTCCGCCGCTGCGAACATCCATTTTCGGTTCCTGTCCTGCTTGTGCTGCCCGAGCCCCGGCACCAACAGGGACATCCCGGCGACCCGTGCGGGTTCGGCAGAGAGCGCCTGGGGCGCGAGCTGCGTCGCAAGACGATGGTTGACCTCGAAGCTCGGATCAGAGCCCCCCCGCCACTGTCCAGAAGCACACACGGGAAGAACGAGAACGGCGAGCGCAGCCAGGCCGAGGCGGCCTCCCATCAGAACCGAATCGCGAACGTGACATGCACCGGCTCGGACTCGGAGAATGCAGACGTGGCCAGCGACTTCGCGATCGCCAGGTCAAAGCTTTCGTAGCGCAGCCCAAGTCCAACGCGGGCTCCGTCGCGGTCATCGTCACCCACGACGTAACCCGCGCGAAGAAACAGAGCGTCAGCCCTTCCCGCGGTTAGCTCGCTCCCCACGTAGAGAGACAGATGTCCGGGGTCGAGAAGTCGGTCCTCAACTTCGACGGACAACCAGCCGCCGAGTTCTTCGTCTTCCGTCAACGCGCTCACCAGATCGTACGCCACAGCCACACGCACGCGAGCCGGAAGCGGATCGGCTTGCTCGGCGTTGAGGACCTGGAGGGCTGGCCCCACGTGAGCGACCATCGCCGCGATCCGGAAGCTCTCCGAGAGGGACATCTGTAGACCCGCGTCCATCGCATAACTCCGCGCGGTGGTCCCTACGTCCGGGCAAAACGTGCCTCTGCAGGCCGTTTGGAATTGGACGAGCTTGAAACTCACCCCCGCGTTAACCCGATCCAAGATTCGAGTCGCCGCGGTGACCACCCCGAGATGATTTCGGACCGTGAGGGTGCCCAAAAAATTACCGTCGAAGTCGGTGAGGTCCTGACTGCCCACATCGTGCAAAAAGTACGACGCGCTCAGGGTTCCGAGCGACGAGTGGGCGAGGATCACTGAGACCGCTGTCCCAGTACCGGCGACATTGTCGCCCCGGAAGAGCACAACCTGGCGTTGGTCAACGCCGGCAAGGCCCGCCGGATTCCAAAAGCCCGACTCGACGCCGTCCATGGCGGTCATCGCACGGCCCATCGAAACGCCCTTCGCCCCGATCGGGAGCAGTAGGAATAGAGCCCCCTCCGTCGAAGTGGACTCCTGAGCAGAGGCATCCGCCCGCGTCACCCCCAGCACAGAGGCGATCACGCCGAGCGTCAGGACGCTACGACGAAGTCGATTCATTGTCCTCTGGGACACGGAAGCCGAGCTCCTTCAAGTGTGCCCGGTTCTTTCTCCAAGCTCTAAGGGGCTTTACCCACAGGTCCAGGTACACCCGCGCACCGAGAAAGTGCTCAATCTTCGTGCGGGCACAGGTCCCCAGGTCGCGAATCGCCGTCCCTTTGTTCCCGATGATGATGCCCTTCTGGGACTTTCGTTCGACGAACAGGTTCATGTGGATGTAGATCGGGTCCTGGCCTTCGCGGAATTCTTCCACTTGGCACATGACCGAGTACGGAATTTCGTGGTGGTATTGATCGAAGATGCACTCCCGGACCAGCTCGGCCACAAAAAACCGAACGGGATCGGACGCGATTTCGTCCTCCGGATAAAGAAACGGGCTCTCCGGAAGCCGCCCCCGCAGGTCGGCAAGCAGATTCTCAGCGCCGTCACCATGTAGCGCGGAGATCTTGTGCACATCTCCCGTGACATGCTTCGAGAGCCAAGCTTCCCAGTCGCGAACCAGATCCTCAGGGGCCTCGTCCATCTTGTTGAGTGCCACAACAATCGGCGCCCGCGCCTCCTCAATCGCGCGGGAAATCCGTTCCGTCTCTTTCGAATCGGGCCTGCGGGTCGCGTCGATCACGAGGAGGACCACGTCCGCTTCGGATAACGCCTGCAGTGC